>Ga0099822_1011953_pt1 | contig 10477 bp, 7 predicted proteins | sample CowpeawhiteBW_FD_76839 | JGI IMG/M metagenome (GOLD analysis project Ga0099822, IMG submission 76839) | Root nodule microbial communities of legume samples collected from California USA - Cow pea white BW | ecosystem: Host-associated > Plants > Roots > Nodule | place: USA: California | collected... | reverse complement strand
CTTCTTTCAGCTTCATAAGTATTACGAGATTATAAAAGTAAGAGGATAAAAATAAACTATAGATTCAAAAGGACGTATTCGTATGACAAGGTAATCAACACTTGAGTTGGGATTCAAACTATATAAAGGAAATCCCCCAGGAGTTGGTGTTGTTCATGTATTATGACAAATTTTACATTTTGAGAGGTCATAGGTTTTGAATAATACAATTGTCTCTTCCTAGGGTAAAGTATATGTTAGTAAGTTTTGTTTCAACCCAAATACTTCCCTTTCCTTGGAAAGAGGTATCATCCCCTTCCCCAAAAAAATTGATGTCCTGGGACAACACACAGTTATCAATAAAAATGAACTATATTTGCAAGGCATATAATTACACGGAAGAAATCCTTCTACATAAGTGAATAGGAATATCACAACCAATGTCAAACATAGGTTGAAAAACAGGAGACTCATCACAATTCACTAATTTTCTTTAATACCATGACAAAATGATAGAAGTAGCTATTGTGCTTCCCTATCTCATTTCGATTATTGGTATAGTGCCAACATTTTTGTTAATTGGAGAAACTACTACTTTTACCTTTTGTTACATTAATTGCCTAAAACAAATCCAACTAAAGTTTTACTAAATAAGGCTGAAGCAAAAGATAGGATTGAAAATGCCATGTTTACTAAATAAGGCTCAAGCAAGAGATAGGATTGAAAATGTCATGTTTCACTGCATAGTGACAAGATTTTAGATGAACTAATAATTGCATGTATGGTAGCAAGTAAAAATTATAGGACTTCAACTTATCGTAGTAGATACATGATTTTTATCACTTATTGCACCCTCCCTTACAAAACCAAAATCTGAAAATTTGGGATGAAATTGCTTGTCCAGTAACACATTTCTAGATTTGAAATCTCGACAGATAACCTTCCAATAAAAACAAAATTAAAACAAGACAAGATTATAAACAATTAAAACAACTACAATGTTCAATTAAGACAAGATTAAAACAACTAAAAGGATAATCAATTACAAATGTGAAACATGTCTCAACTACAATGTACCTAAATATCTAATCCCTTGTGTAGATAATACAATCCTTGAGCAACACCGAGCATGTACCTTCCAGACCACTGTTTCAATAACATCAATGTAGGTTAAAGTTAGACTTGAGAGAATGACAAGAAAGGATTAATTGAAAAAACCTAAAATAAAATATAATTTTTAATCATTCGAACCTAATACACCACACTGATTTCAAAATTTGTTACACCATCGAAACGAGGATCCTTACCAGGAAAATTCTTACATCGCGAGACAAAATAGAGAATAGAACGCTCCATAACAGAGAATGCATGGCATCAACATAAACTCGATGAAATCCCTAGAACGCGTGGCATCACAGATTCGCAGAGCATCAACAATGTGAACCCTACTAACATTATCTTAGCCCCACCGATGAGCGCTTGACAAGAGACTCCAACATGAATGGCAGAGAGCGAAGAAGGTTGAAGATGAAAGAGACAAAGGAAGAAATACGAAACGCCAAAAAAGATGAAAGAGGAAAACTGAACAAATAAGCATAAACCTATTAAGTGGGAGAAAGAATAAGTTGAAATTAAAATACCACTTACTCTAATTGGGGTTTGATAAAAAAAACCCTTGTTAGTTGTCAGGGGTTTAGAAAACCTCAGATATGCACGTTACTTCCCGGAGGTTAGCATAACCTCTCTTAAATAACCCCTTTTAAAATTAAAATTTCTTGTAGTGAATTAAATTGTTAAATACACGGTTAATAAAAATGTCTTTTAGTGTCATACTTAAGGGAAAGTAAGTAAATTAAAATATACTGGTACGAAATGGAAAATAAGTTAAATGACAAAATATATAAATTATAATAAAAACTAGAAGTGAATTGTAGTGTAGATATATAAAATATAAAAATAAATAAATTAAATAATAAATATATATACAAAATAAAATAAATAGAGTCGGTTTATTGCTATAAAAGAATGTAGTTCAAAATAAATATAAGATTAGTAAAACACAGATAAATTTAATATTAATATAAAAAAAATTAACCTTACTTTCCATTTACCTTTCTTATTAGAGTGACTCAGTGGTATCAAGGCTTAAAGTGTTTTTCATTTTGCTCAAAGTTATTTTTTCTATTTTTTCATTTTCCCTCTCATTTGTAAGTCGTTCTTTTCGCAAAATCTTCTCATTTTCAAAGACACTCATATTGTATCGAAGCTCTTTTACCTCTATTGTATTGAAACCATCTCAACCCTTAAATGCCGTTGAACCTCATTGTTCACGGGAACGCTCGTTGAGGCTCACTAAACCCTCTCACAAACCTTCATCGTCAACCCTAACCGCCAACCTCATTATCATCCTCACTAGAAATTGTCACCATCAACCCTTATCTTGAAGCTAGACCCTTTCATCGTGAAAACTCTTAGATTCTCCCTTAAAGATCTTCTTTAACTTCACCTTCCTTCATACACTTCGTGAGAGGACGAAGAAAAGGGTAACCCTCAAAGAATTAATGTAAACTTTCAATTTATGTGGATAATTGTTAGTGTTTTCTATTACTCTACATAATTCAGTATTTGAAGCGAGTCCATGGGAGGGAATCACAAATCCCCTGGTTTCAACCAAGGCGAGGGTAGTACCAAATCAATAGGCAATTGTGTAAGACCGAGGAAAAGTAATTATATTTTCTAGTTGGTCATTAAACGCGAGGAGTATTATTAAAATTAATAAATAAATAATTCTACAAAAGTGAGTAGTAGCATAATTGGTTAGAAACTTGTCATGTGTAGGTGGTTAAGGGTTCGATTCCTGATGTGTGAATTTGGTGTGTTTATATTTAAATATTGTCCCTTGGTGTAATTTGTATTTTTATAAATTATTCATAATACAATTGATATGATTATAATATTATTTTCTCGAATGCATTAAATGTGTGGATGTTATTGTATGTTGTTGTACATGTGGTTGATAAGAAAAATGTGGTAGTTGATATGGTTTGGAGTGTTAGGTTTGAACTTGGAGGTGGTGAGTTTGAACCTTGGCTAGATTAAAAAAAGGCAGAAGTGCAGTCCAAAATATTTATGCAAAGACAACTGTCTTGTTGTAGGAGTTGAGTTGGGAGAGAAAAAGGTTGGATCAAAAATCGTGCAACCCAAAACATTTATTTTTGGTATTCAACATTGTTTGTCAAAGGAAAATAAAAGGATTTTCTTCTAAGTTAAAAATTGGGTTATGAAAGGAGGTGAGTCAACATGAGTTAGTGAGAGAAAAGAGCAATTTATTTTTGGTATTCAACATTGTTTGTCAAAGGAAACAAAAGGATTTTCTTCTAAGTTAAAAATTGGGCTTATGAAAGGAGTTGAGTCAACATGAGTTAGTGAGAGAAAAGAGCAGATCGTGTAGTCCAAAAAACAATTTATTTTTGGTTTTCAACATTGTTGGTCAAAGGAAAACAAAAGGATTTTCTTCTAAGTTAAAAATTGGGGTTATGAGGGGAGGTGAGTCAACATGAGTTAGTGAGAGAAAAGAGCAGAGTTTGGTTAGGAAGTAAAGAGCAAAGGGAATGGTCTTGGTGCATGAATTCTAGTAAAGGGGAGGTACACCTTGTATTTACGATTATTTTTTATGTGATTAATGTCTTCGATATGAGATAAGAAATGTTTATCCTTGTGGTAAAAAAAAGGTTGGGTTTTTGGTATAAAGGGAGCTATCTTTGTATTCATTACTTTGTGATTTGGTATAGAGAAGTATTTGAGGTTTAGAATATGGAATTTTAAAGTGTGTTCTAATGATATCCTACATTTGGGGAATTGCCATATAAATGGTCAAACCAATCCAAATTCTTGTGAAACCTTCAACAAATGATAATATAAGTAGACAAATTATGTTGAAAATTGCCACCAAAGAAGTAATGCATTATATTCTATTGTAACATGAAAGAAAAATACCCACCAAAGAAATGGCTCAATATGCAAAATCAGATGCCCTAAAAATCAAATACAAATAGAAAATCATAATGATTACATAATTATATAGTAAAGATCTTAAAAAATAACAGTAGCAACGAAATAATCATTAAGACAAAAATTCACAACTTTCAAGTTCAATGCTTCAAAAGCAATTTTTGAAATTAGCTACGAAACTTTTTTGACGTTGATCCCTCGCTAAATAGTGAGGAATAATTTTCCTTCTTAATTTCCCTTGCAAATTAGCTAAGAAACTTTTTTGTCATTGGTCCCTCACTAAATAATACGAAATTAGTGAGCAATAATTTCTCTAGCTAATTTTCCTCGTAAATTATCTACAAAATAACGAGAAATTAGTGAGAAATATTTTTTCTTGCTAATTGTCTCGCAAATTAGCTACGAATTTTTTGTTGTTGTTGATCCCTCGCTAAACAATAAGAAATTAGTGAGAAATATTTTTCCTCATTGATTTTTCTTGTAAATTAGTATTTTTCTTGAAGTGTAAAGGGAAACATATCAACCAAAGTCCAAAATTAACCTACTGCATTAATTTTCAACAAGCTTAAAGATGACTGAAATTATTCACACAATTGCACACACACACACACACACACACACATATATATATATATATATATATATATATATATATATATATATATATATATATAATTCACCATGCATCAATGTTGAGTATGAGAGAGGAGTTGAAGAATTTATACAATTTGTGCAACTTAATGAGGATAAAGGTGGTGATGAAGTGATTTTTACATGTCCTTGTGTCGATTGTTTGAATGAGAGAAAGTTGAATGCAACCAAAATAAGGGAACACATTTGTGATGGTTTCCTTCGAAGTTATACAACATGGAAGATCAACTAGAAGAAGATCGATTATAGGAGATGATTCGCGATGTTGGCTCAAAAGCTTTTGCTTAAACACATGTGTATGAGATGATGTCTACTGATGGGGAGACTCTGTGGTATGTCGGTTCAACTAAGTCAACACAATTGTTAATGATGTTAAGGCTCATGTATTTTAAGGCGACCAATGGGTGGACCATAAGAGTTTCACAGAATTGCTAGTGTTGTTAAATGAAATGCTTTCAGATGCAAATACGCTACTTGCTCGTAATTATAAGGCCAAGAAAATTCTTTGTCTGATGGGTTTGGAGTATAAAAGCATACATGCATGTCGAATGATTTCATATTGTACAAGAAAGAATTTGAAGGTTTGAAAAAATGTCCGAAGTGTGGGTTATCAAATCTTCAATTGGTTTAGCTACATATGGAATGAATCCATTTGGTAATTTGGGTATCATCCTAGTTGTTGGCCTGTTATATTATTAATTTACAACTTAGTTGTTGGACTATGCATGAAGACAATGTACATGATGTTGTCTATGATGATATATGGTCCAAGGCATTGATAATTTTTTACAGGTTGAACTAATTCTTAAAATTGATCTTATATGTTACAAGGTGATAGGAAAAAACCCAAGGAATAAGCGCTCAAAATAAAAACCCACACATATTGTCTCGTAGTGAGTATAGAAAACTTGAAGAAAAGTGCAAGATATATAAAAGAAATGTACAATAATATGTGAAACATTTACTTGTAAATTATTTAAAGTGCAATGATATAAATTTTAATTTATATATTATTGTATATAAATTATGTTTCTTGGTTATGGTTGTTTTCTTTTTGTATGTAGGTTTGATACCTAGAAAGAAAGAAAAAATATTTAAAAGAAATGTCTACATTATAGCCTTCAGTTATTGCCAAAAGCGAAGCATAAAAAGGGGAATAAGCTTTCACTTTGGTAATAACTAAACCCTAATCCCTTTTTGATTTTAAAAATAATTTAATTTTATGAGGATTAGGTTTCGGTTATTTGGAAAACTGAAGCCTAATCTCCCTTTAAAATTAAATTAATTTTAAAATTAGAAGGACAATAGGTTTGGTTCTTTTAGTAACCGAAAGCTTATTCCTTTCTATTTTATTTTAAATTATTTCTTTATTGTTTCATGCTTCGATTTCTTCAAAAACTGAAGCATAATATGGAAGTTTAGGTTTCGGTTCAAAACCAAAGCCAAAAGTCCATCTTTTTAACAATCCTTGGATATGCTTCAATTGTTGAATCGAAGAACAATGTTCAAAATAATCGGTGCCAAAATCCTTAATTACATTAGTGCAATACTAAAAAGTATGCTTAAACCATTCTATTACTAATTCTTGAGAAAACAAATAGTAAAATAGAAGAATCTAATATAAATATACTAATTAACTAAAACAAATCCTAAAGAACACAATATTAACTAATAAAAACACCACATAATATATATTTAACATTGGTATATCATGTTTGAATTGTCTAAATTATTAGTTTACTCTAGTGTATGTAATGTAAATTGTTATCATTATACTTAGTACAAAATTGATATTTCTAGTAGGAAAACAAATAGTGATATTGGTGAAAAAAATACACTACAAGAAAATTTTTAAATAGTGACAAATTTTAGTGATCAATAATTATTAGTAACTATAGTGACCAATTTAGATATCAATTTACGAAACTAAAAATTATTAGTTACTAAAATAGTCACTATTATGAATAAAACAATATAATTGGTCACTAAATTAGTCTTTAAAATTAGCTACCATGGTTTTGGCTGTAACATCCCACTTAATAAATAAACTTAATTAAATGAAATATCACATACAATATAATATAAAGAGCCACACAATGAAGTATATATGTATCAACCATTACATTCATCCAAAATATACTCGAAGAGGAACTAAGGCACACCACGATGCCATTAACAAAACATAAAGTAATAGTTTGATAGTTCACCAAAAGCTTGCTCATATAGCAAGATATTATATAGGCAACAATACCTACAAATATCCAAACCCTAGCAGAGCTCTATTGGGGAAAAGATAACTGAGAAAAGGGGTTGTTTTTGCAAAGTGAACAAAATGGAAAACAAAGAGGCTGAAAGGGAGTCTTTGAGTCACCCTATAGGCTGGCCCGTAGGTCCAACAGATGAGGCTAGACTCTTAAATATTAAGGACAGAAAAAATGTGTCTTACATTGGTTACCAAAGGAAATTGGTCACTAAAAATTAGCTACCTAGGGTTTGGTTACCAAAATGAGTTAGTTTCTAAATTAGTCTCTAATCAATTAGTGAACAATTATACTTTTTTATTTATAATAGTGACTATTTTAGTAACCAATAATTTTTAACTTTGTAAGTTAGTCTTGATTAGTCACTAACTATTTTTTATTTCAAAAATTGATTTCTAATGGATAGTGTGTAATATAATACATTTTGGTAAAGTATACACTCACATTAACAGTATTAGATTAATTTATTCTATATTATTGTGTAAAGTGGTTGCTTTCTGTTATATTATTTTTTATTCACTTATAATCTGAAACAAAAACTCGGGATATAAAAATTAACTATTTAAATTTAAGAAGAAAAAGGTGAATTAGTAATTACTTTATTTATAAAAGATGAAAAAAAAATCGAGTCAAAGAATAAAAAATAAATCAAGATTAAGGATCTATTTTTCAATTACTATGCATGGTTTACGGGACAGAGGATTCATATTTTCTGCTTTGATATTTGTTACATCTTTACTTTGTTTTTTATGAGTTTATTCTGCCTTTTTCTGTGTGAAGTAGGTCTTACATTTCGGAACTTTGACTTGACTCTACCTTTTTTATTCTTCTTTTTAACACATTGCAATCTAATTTTCATACAATGGACACACTTCTCTTGGACTCTCCACATTTACACTCCTTAAACTCCTTTTCCATTGGTTGCAACATATTTATGTCGACATTTGATGATATGCTTCACTATTTATATCATTCTTTATCTATCTACGGTGTAAATGGTGGAAATGATACATTAATTATAAATTCTACGTTACTGTTCTCTATTTATATCATTCTCCATCACTTTTCTCCTAAAATGATTCGTGTACCTCAAAAATATCTATCTTCATATATTAGAACTCGAGAGAGATAGAAAGAAATACCAGAAGAAGGTGTACGTGTATGTTTTTGTTTTTCACACTTCACTCTATTCTTCCCTCTATTTCTGTCTGTTCAACATTTTTCTACCATGGGTAGATTCAAGGGAAACGATCAGCTTTTGTTTTGGTCTTTTATGTTGATTTTATTGGTTGTCCTTCCGACCCTAGTTACAGCAGAATGCACGTGTGACAAAGAAGACGAAGATCATGATAGAGTAAAAGCTATGAGGTACAAGATAATAGCTTTGATATCGATTCTAATTGCGAGTGCAATTGGGTTGTGTATTCCCCTTCTAGGCAAAGTGATACCTGCATTGAGTCCTGAGAAGGATATTTTCTTCATGATAAAGGCTTTTGCTGCGGGCGTGATTTTGGCTACTGCATTCATCCACGTGTTACCCGATGCTTTTGAAAATCTGACCTCACCTTGTCTCAAGGAGCATCCATGGGGAGACTTTCCCTTCACTGGGTTTGTGGCAATGTGCACTGCCATGGGGACTCTCATGGTGGATACTTATGCCACTGCTTATTTTCAGGAGCACCAGTCAAAGGAAATACAGAATGAGAGTGGGGATGTGGAGCAAGAGCGAGGGCACATGCATCTTCACACGCATGCAACTCATGGCCATTCACATGGCTCTGTTCAATATGATGATCATTCATCCCAATCTCTTCGTCATCAGGTCATATCACAGGTATTCATCACTTCTTGATATCAACTAAATTCTGAATTGAAAGCTTCGTAAAATGTTTTTTTGTTTCATAGGTTTCATTTGCTGTTATCATTTCATTTTAGGTTTCTTGCTTTGATAATGGTTTGGGGTTGCGGATTTTGAATTTGTTGCAGGTGTTGGAGTTGGGAATTATTGTTCACTCTATCATCATTGGAGTTTCGTTGGGAGCTTCCGAGAGTCCTAACACGATAAGACCACTGGTAGCCGCATTGACTTTTCATCAATTCTTTGAAGGCATGGGACTTGGAAGCTGTATATCTCAGGTACTTCTTGGCTGATTTAATCTAAATATATAACTATATAAATATATATATATATATATATATATATATATATATATATATAACAACCTTCAAGAAAACAAAAAATTAACTGGTGACACATCATCCAACCAAATCAACCTTCAATCGAATGTACAAGTGACGAGGATCGAAAATGTTTGTGTGAAGTGGTTTGTTACTGGAACCATGTTGTTGGGTTGGTATATGGAACAAAAATAGGATTCGTTAGGATTTTCAAACTTGTTCTATTGTTTTGTCTCATACTAATTAATGGTCGCTTTCTATGAATTATTGTAGGCAAATTTTAAGAGGATTTATGTTATAACGATGGGAATATTCTTTGCATTAACCACTCCAATGGGGATTGCGATTGGCATAAATATCACAAGTGTTTATGATGAAAACAGTCCAACTGCTCTTATTGTGGAAGGAGTATTTAACGCAGCTTCGGCGGGGATCTTAATCTACATGGCACTTGTTGATCTTCTTGCCGCAGATTTCTTGAATCAAAGGATGCAACAAAGTGGTAGGCTTCGTTTAGGGGCCAATGTTTCTCTTCTGCTTGGAGCTGGTCTGATGTCTCTCATAGCTAAATGGGCTTGAGAAGAATGTCTGTGTTTTAGTTTAGGTTAGAAGAAGTTTCGTGTTTTGGTTCACACAATTTCTTTTATAATAGATGCATTTCTCTTTTAAATTTAAAATCAAACAAGTTCTTCGTATATTCTTATTTTTCTCAATTTACTAAATCAAACACATTCCTTGCTCTTTATTATGTACTCTTTTTGTACCATAGTGGCCAGATTGACCGTTACATACCACAATACCCGAGTTAATCGCTATATCATAATATTCAGCTTGTCTGCCATCTTAGGAAAGTCTCCAACCCTAAAGGTCACTAAATTGCAAATAACCACTAAGCTTAAAGGAATACTACATTGTCCACAGCTAAACAGATAACGGTAAAACAATGAATCAACTAAACCTACATGACAACCAAGTTGATTAACTACACGACCTCCTTAAACACCTATCATAACTAGTAATGTCGCAACTCTAACTAAGAATAAATCAGTTAAACCATTACAAAAAAGTGTTGGACCTAAAACCTGGGCCCAACCAAGTCCACATAAGCCCAATAAAGGACTGGACCACTATAGAGATAACTAAGGCCCAACCCATGGTCTCATGGCTATCCTCCAACATCATCTTCATGCTGGACCACTAATGCACGACTTCTCCAGCAAGAAGATACTCGGTGTATGCAAGCCTGTTCTCTACAGGACATCGCTTAGCATCACAGATTCGTTCCATGTCCCGCATCCACTGATCAGCTCCATCCGGGCTAACTTTGCCATCAAAGCGGGATGGATGGTGTTGTAGAAAATCCTCCAAACTCCACTCTTGCACTCGTGGCAGTGAAG
>Ga0099822_1011942_pt1 | contig 10488 bp, 10 predicted proteins | sample CowpeawhiteBW_FD_76839 | JGI IMG/M metagenome (GOLD analysis project Ga0099822, IMG submission 76839) | Root nodule microbial communities of legume samples collected from California USA - Cow pea white BW | ecosystem: Host-associated > Plants > Roots > Nodule | place: USA: California | collected... | reverse complement strand
TTTTTCTTCTTTTTTTTTTTTTTTTTTCTTCTTTTTGATATTTTGGGTTAAAGATTTCAAAGGATAAGCTAAACATGGTAATCCCAAAGTCTCTAATCTTGCTTTATTATTTGTAATTCTTTGTAGTCTTTCTTCTTCATACTTAGACATACTTTCCTATCACTTAAATAAAACTAAAAAATATTTAAAATAAATCATACCACATTGAGTTGTCAAATATTATTAGTGTAAAAACAATCAATAAATAGATGAATAAATAAAGCATAGATTAGGGTCTCACACAAAATGTTTTGTTAAGAATTTCAAAACAATTGCTAAATCTAATTGATAGAACTTTCAAAATTTATTAAGCATAATCACACGTTATATGAAAAAGAGGCCACAGATGTGCCGAGAGAAATAAAACTAAAATTGTATTATTTAATATGATGATTTGAAGAAGAATACATCAAAAGTATATATACAGAGGAGAGATAGGTTGAAGGTCCTGATTTCAAAACAGAAAACAGTTTCAAAGAAGAATAAAGGCAAGCACGTGGTGTGCATAGATCCTAAACGAAGTGCTCAAGTGAGAACATAGAAAAACTGAGCCAAAAATGTAGAACATAGTAGAAACCATATATAAGCAATTTTATCAAAATTTGAAATATATATATATATATATATATATATATATATATATATATATATATTTATATCAGACAAACCTATTAGAATCGAATGCATCTGAGATGGACTTTCGTTGGAGATGAAATTTGTTGAAGTTAAAGCACGGTGAGCAGAACGCTGATGAAAATAAAATACCGATGAAGGTGAGACGTCAAAGGAGGTGAAACCAGAAAATGGAGTCCTGTGAAAGCGATTATCCGGAGATGATATAGTTCAACAATATCAATAATTTGATTATATTAGTGTTATTATTTTTTTTTCTACTAAATATTGATTCAGTTATTTTTATTTATTTATTTAATTAATTGTTAAATTTATATATTATTTTCTCTCTCTTAAAGATATAATTAAAGTAAAAGATATCATTTATTTAAATATTTTTTAAAATTTAAACATTACGGAAATTATACAGTTAACCCATACTAACAATTTAATTAGGTTGTTGTTATTATTTGCTTCTATCAAATATTGATTCATTTATTATTTATCTAAATAATTGTTAAATGTATATATTATTTTTTCTCTCTTAGAGATAGAATTAAAGTAGAAGATATATTTATTTACATTTTTTTTAAAATTTAAATATTGGTAGATAATGTAGTTCAATCATATCAACATTTGATTATGTTAGTGTTATTATTTGTTTCTACCAAATATGGATTCAGATATTGTTATTTTTTTATTTATTTAAATAATTGTTAAATTTATATATTAATTTCTCTCTCTTAAATATAGAATTAAAATAAAAGATATCATTTATTTAAATATTTTTTAAAATTTAAACATTAAATTATTTCCCTTAATAAGAGATCCAATTAAAATAAAAAAAATTATTTTAAATTTAAGTTCCAAGTATAATATATTGAAATAAACAAAATTAATTCAACAAACATGTGATATGGTTGATAACTAATTATCTTATTATTTATACTTTTGTTTTAAAATTTATACATTAATAGTAGATAATATATGTGAATTTAAACCAATTTAAATAAAAGATAAAATAATATTATTTTTCATTTTAAGTTATCTAAAATAAATTTTTATTTTGAATACTATCCTTTTATGTTACTGTATATTTGAATATACAAATTAAATTAGTATCTAATTTACAATGTATTAACTAAATATATTTTAAAAATAACAATTAATATTTTTTTCATTTAATTAGAACTATCTTGTTATCTTTTTTTCATTAATTAAATTTGTTAATTTTTATATATTTGTTTTCATTAGTATGTATTTATTTTACTCTTATTAATTAATAATAATTATATTTAGGTGACATTTGGTAAGTCTACAAGGAAAAGAAAGCGAAGAGGAATACAATTACCCAAAAATTGGAAGAAAAAAAGCATTTATTTTAGTTGCCTTATTGGAAATGTCTAAAATTACATCAGAATCTAGATGCCATGCATATTAAAAAAAATGTTTATGACAACATAATAGGAACATTAATGGATCTTGAAAATAAGACAAAAGATAATATAAATTCTCGATTTGATCTTGCCTATATGGGTATACGTCCAAAGGTTCTTGCGACTATGAGTGAAGAAGGAAAATAGACATATCCATATGCATGTTATACCATGTCATCTCAAGAAAAACATGCATTTTGTTAATTTCTAATTGAGTTGAAGGTTCCAAATGGTTACTCATCCAATATTTCTCAATGTATAGATGTCCAAGGTGGGAAAATATATGGGGATGAAATGTCATGATTGTCATGTATTTCTACATCGCTTTCTCCCTCTTTCAATACGCGGTGTTCTTCAAAAGAAAGTTTGTGAGACCCTAATTGAATTAAGTTTTTGTTTTAGAGAGTTATGCTCTAAAACATTGAGTCTAAACACTTTGACATGCTAGAAAAAACTATAGTTTTAACCTTATGTAAGTTGGAGAAAATATTTCCTCCATCCTTTTTTGACATAATGGTTCATTTACCCATTCATTTAGTACATAAGGCAAAGATTGCAGGACCATTGCAATATCGTTGGATGTATCCAATTGAAAGGTACTTTCGCAGGCTCAAATCATATGTAAGAAATAAGGCTCGACCAGACGGATGTATCGCTGAAGCTTATATTGCACAAGAGTGTTTGCATTTTTGTTCAAGATATTTGGATGGACTTGAGACAAGATTAAATAGACATGAAAGAAATCATGAAGGTGATCTACATCAAATAGATAAATCAAACCTAAAAGTTTTTCTATAACTTGGAAAACCACTACATGCAAAAAAATATGTTGAGTTAAATGTAGTTGAACAAGAGCAAGCAAGAATTATGTTTTCCAAAATTGTGATGAAGTCTCACCTTTCCTTGAGTAAATGATTTTATTAAATTACATATTCCTATTATTTTGGTTATATATAATTCATTATAACAATGTATTTATTATCAGATTACACAAACAAGAATTGGAGAAAACAAATTCACAAAATGTGGAACAAAGGCATCAAAGAGAATTTTTCGAATGGTTCAAAAAATATGTAAGAATTAATTAAATATATGTTTGCTATTATTACATAGCTTCGGCACATTTAACTATTTTTTCTTTTTCACAAGTTGCACTTTTGAAAAGAGAATGTGACATAAGAATAAATGAGTCGTTATTTCACTTGGCTTGTGAATCAGATTCACGTGTTTTTCGATATATAAGTTATTTGATAAATGGTTGGAGGTTCAATGTCAAAGATCGAGACATGTCCTTGAAATCACAAAAATAGTGAAGTTTTAGTTAGAGGTGATGAGAATACAGGTAATTTAACTACTTTGGTGGCTTAATGGATATTATTGAATTAAGTACTTTAATGGAAATAATGTCATTTTATTTAAAAATAATAAAAGAAAAATAAATTAAAATAGTAAAAAAAATAATCAAAGACAATTACTAACGGAAATCATATAATTACATAATGTTTTTGAAAATAGGAATAAAATTGAGATAATTAAGGAAAAAAAGGATTAAATTGATATATCCCAATGAAAATAAAAATCAAAGACATAATTTAACTTATAATGTAATCTCGGACTATATTTATAACTAATATAAGATTTTCAACTATGCATACATATATAGAAAACTAATATTATAAAAAAAATATTAAATAAGTCTCTAGTACCTTCAAAATTGATTTACATTAAAATTAGTATTTATAAAATGATTTATTTTTAACTTCAATAAATATGATATGACCTAATACTTACTTTTTTCAGGATAATAATGTTAATATTTTAATTATAACAATATCATATTTCATCATATTTTAATATATTTCATATAACTGTGATATTTTTACGATTAAATTAAAAGTATTGGTGTTATCATAAGGAAGTGACATTTATTAAATGATGGGATAAAAAAACAATAAGAGTCAAACCTTGAGATATCAAAAACTTATTTAAATCTGTATAAATATATTCACATAGTATGCTATTTTCATTTTCTTTTAGACGTTATTAAAACGTGGCTACGTCATGAGAAGGCTATTGATTTTTGAAAAATTTGTTGGCCTGGGGCAAGTATAGCCAAAGGGTCATAAACTGATTTTCTTTGCTGGAAAATCTGCCACTGAGAACCAAAGTGCACCCTCCATGCTTCCTGTGTAGTGTAGTGTGGCAAATATTGTTTTACTCCAAGATGAGCCCTTTCACAATACTCTAAAATTTTTTTGTTCTGACTCAAAATGTGTTCAAGCCCATCAGAACCATTGGAAGAGGGCACTGCAGAAGCAAGAAATGCCACCAAGTAGAAAATATCTTCATCTGGTATAACAACAGAAGTTCTGTTGTCCCATCTGCATAAAAAACAAAGAAAACATTAATAAATGGGGCATGCATTCAACCATAACATAAATCATCATATATCAAACACTTATAATAAATATTATGTCTTTTACAGATTCATTGAATATGCAGTATCTTTACATGTCAAAAGGAACTGAAACACTGTCAAAAACAAAGTTGTCTCGCAAAGATGGGAATCAAAACCAAGTTGGATACATGAAAATTAAAATAATATAGTTATATAAGTAAAAGTCATGTAAGCTATGCATGCTTTGGGGGAAAAAGAGAGAGAAGAAACAAAGTTTTTTGTGTGATTACTTTGATTTATTTACTGGGTAGATAAGGACAGGGCCGTTGCTAGTTTCTGTTACGATGTTCCCAAAGACAACCTCTGCAAAATGGTGTATTTTGGTTTTGGGTATAAAAAGATTGAGCCATGGGTGGGGAACATCCCACAAGCCTTTTGAACGCAACTTGACCTCTGAGATATGCACCCTGTCTAGAAAATCTACATATGTGACTTCTGTTTGGAAAAGTGTTGATGGGATATGGTTCAAGTGGGACAAATGTTTCTCAACCTCCTGCAAAAGAAACCCAACATGGTGAGAGAGATGGTTGAGTTAAGTTTCATTTGTTTCTGTGTAATGTGTTTTTCAAAAGTTGTAAAATCAGAAACTTTTGGTCCCTCACCTGATTCACCACAAGGGTTTCTTCCAGATTGTAGTATTTGGCCAATTCAAGGCAGAAGAGAGTTCTTCCATCTGACTTGAACTTGCTAGCTTGAACTGGGTCTTGTGGGTTGAAGGATGATCTCCAGTTATTCAGCAGACCGGTTCTGTTTATTATCACAAATCCTTCAACATAATCAAAAGCTTTCTCTGCAAATATCAGTTTCTCTTGGTCTCTAGTGAATGCTGTGAAATCTGCATACAGCACCCTGATCCATTTTACCTGCTCAAAAACAGAAACACTCCATGATCACAACATGGTACTTGCAAGTATATAATTAAAACACAAGAGGCCTTGTTTCTTGTATTCTCGTATTCTCGTATACTTGTATTCTTGTCCTTGATGCATTACCATGGTAGGTGCAGGTTCCAGGAATATTCTTGCTCTTGTTATAATGCCAAACTGACCTAGCCCTCCTAGTACACTGTGAAAGAGGTCACCATTCTGCTCCTCAGAACAGTTTACCACCTCTCCTGTTCCTGCAGTCATTTTAAACACCATCTTTTTCATTCATCCAAGAAAAACCACAGCTTTTGTTCAAAAACCTATTTACAACTTGAGACTCCCTACCTTGCCTAAAGCTAAGTCAAATGATGTAATACTAGGGAATCATGTCAGTTTCAAGTGAATTATTAATACACAAATATAGTAGCTGTTGTTTTATTTGGAATATGTAAAGTATGTTGTTTTATATGTTAACCCCCTTCAGTTCAGACACTATTGACCTTGTTCTTATCTGCCACATGGTTTTTTTCAACATATATTTTTTCACTCAGTTACCAACCTGTAACAATCTCCAGCTTCTGAACATTACTTATCTGGGGACCATGCCTAAATGCCTGGCCACTTACACCAGCGTTGGATAAAGTGCCACCAACAGTGAGATGTAAGTAGTCTGTCCATGATCTTGGTGTTAATCCATACCTTAGTGTCTCATGCAAGATGTTTATCCAAAGTTCTCCTCCTGAGACATCCACATAAGGAGATTCTCCTGCATACACCTGCATTTCTGGGACAGTGAGTGACTCCATGTTGATCACAACTCCTCCATGAGACTGTGCCTGGCCCTGGAGTGAGTGGCCATGGCCTCTGGCTGCAACAGTGAGGTGAGAACCAGGCCCCAAGTTCCAGATATGCTTTATGGTGTCTGCAATGTCAGAAACTGATTTTGGATGCAGCACTGCCATGGGGTGAGACTGGTACCTGTTACCAAAGTCCCTAGCCACATGTTTAAGGTCAGCTTCTTCAAAACTGAAGTGTCCCATCAAGGGAAGTGCTTTGAGTGAAGAGGGTATGCTGGAACTACAGAAATTAAGCCTAATGGTTAAGCAACTGAGGAACAAAACCATGAGGCATCTTATGAACAGAATGTTGTATTCTGTGAGGAGGCTAAATGGTTGATATCTCATTTTTCTGCACCAAGACATGGTGGTGGTTAAAGGGTGGAGAAGCTTGACAACAAAGGGGGGAAGTGATGAAGTGAAGAAAGAGGAGAGGGTTGAGGCAGAATTTATAGAAGTTTGTAGGTGGCTGAGTCAACCTTTGCGTTATGAGAATCCGTATGAAGACTGGTTTACTTGGGAGGATTCCTTTTGAGCTAGTTTGTTCAAAAGAGAAACCGAAGCCATCATAGTTAACCCAACTTGAAGAGGAAAAGTGACAACAAAGAGAGATCTCACAAATCTTGCCACTTTTCCAAACAGTTCCAACCACAACCTCATCTTTCCATTAAGGACAGACATGTTTCAAATTTTATGATCATTAACCAATTTAAGTATGCTCTATTTTTTTTCCCATTTATGGAAGTGAAATAAAAAGAGAGAGAGAGAGAGAAAAAAAGGTCCTTGCTTTTGTTTTTGGGTCTGCAAGGCTGATGCTTCTATCTACCTCACTATGTTGGGGTGGTGGTGATGTTGGTGGTGGTGAATCCATTACTGTCGGAGTGTAAACATCGAGTATCGGTGTTATTAAATTGAATGAGAAGGACTTGCGGGGTTGTATTAATACATTCAAGAGGGAGATATGACAGTGGTGGGGCATTTGTTGGTCCATGTGACACGTGAAGATTCATTCATTTTGTGCTACTGATGAACCATGTAGGGTCTAGGGACTCTTCTTGGGCCCTCCTTTGTAGGCCAAGCTATTGGAAGAACAACAAATGGAAACAATGAAAGACTGCTACTAACATTCTGATGCAATGCTGCACAACCACCACTGCACCACTGCTGTTGCTGCTGATGTTACTTAGAATCTTTAGTACCAAGCTATTGGACAAGTTTTTAGTGCTTCTCTTGTCTATACCTTCCTTTTGTTATATTTGGATGCCACTGAATTACTCTGCTACTTGTACCCTTCTTCCTTTTTATCCTTTTCCATTGCAAGTTGTGTTTTTTTGTCCAATCACAGATTTTACACCTTCTCAGAGTCATTCATAAACTATGTCCATCAAATCAAAGAGTATTACAAGTAACTCCCACATCGAATAGAAATAAGAAAAATGTACATGGTGAATTTTGCCGTCCATAAATTTGTAACTTCATTGGATTGGAAAAACATGCATTGTTGTTGAGTTCTGTTGTTGGAATTATTTTTTGGTGACCAATGTGGTCCTGAAATTGGAAAGAAAAGGTCCCTTGTTCTGTTGTGTGTGGGAAACGTTGAGTTGTGGGAATAGGGTCTAGGTAGCAGCATCTATGTTTCATTGAGGGGAAAACATAATGATGATACTTCTTAGTGTTTGTCTCTTTTTGTTTTCTTCTCCTTAATTAGTTGGATTACTATTTCTGTCCAGTCAATTAATTAGGATATTCTATTTCCTGCTTATGGATTCCACTTGTTCATCTTTTATTGCTAACATTTTTTCCCCCTGTGCTCTACATTTATTTGGCTTTATTCTCTTTCTTTCTTTCTTTCTTTTCAATTGTAATTTTGGTCCCATTTTATTTAATTGTCCTTAATTTTTGCCACTTACTAAAACCCTTGTTTTAAACAATAATATAAGATAATCATGCTTAGAGACATCAAATGAAGAATTGTCTAAAATTTTCAAATTATAAGATACATCATTTAAGTTTTCGATTAGATCATGATGGCTTTTATACGTGATCTTTGATGCCCTTGTGTAAGTCCTATATCTCCACATCATAATATAAACGTTACATGACAACAACCAAAAACTTAAGCTTAATTTAATGCTTCTAAAATTTATTGAATTCTTCAAGCTTTAATAAATTCTCCCATTTCTTTTATAGAAAATAAGTTTAGATGTGTTTTTAATTTCTTAATTTCCATATGAAATTGAATTTTGTCCTCGTCTCAAACTTAGAATTATTTTCATCCTTAAACCTGATTAATAAATATATGTAATCTTCGAAATTAAACGACATTAAAGATTTGCTCATGTGACAAATAATATTGTCATGTGTCAACCCATACTAATGTGGACATAGATATGGCAATGTCGTTAACCACTAATAAGTGTATAGTAATATTAATTAAATTGCATATCATTTAGACATTTATTTTACATTAAATCAATGTAAAAATCATTAAAATTACTCTAATTGCACAGAAATACAAAATGTGGTGATGAAAAATTATAAAAAGTGGAATTTAATACATTTATGCTATTTTTGCAGGTAAAATGAAGGCAATTTTGAAGTTGGTACTAAGTCCCAAAAGTTGCAACTCAAGCCAGAAAGATGAACTAAGAAAAGCAAATTTTAAGCTTGCGGTTGAGCAACAAAATTTGGCGTTGAACCACATTCTAAGAAACCTTCACTGCAAGGAAACATTAAGCTCTAGATTTGAAGCTGAGCATCAAAGGAAAACCTCCATGGCAAGAAAACCTCCATTGCTGACCTCCACAGTTGATTGCCTAAGCTTGGGAAGAAACCCACTCATGAAGGAAACCTCCATGGCTAAACTTCAAAGATGGAAGCTAGAGCAATACCTAAAATTCTATAAATACAAGGCATGTCCCTGGAACTATTATGTTGGTTTTGTACATTAGATTTAGAGAGAGAAACTCTTAGATAGTTTTAGTTCTTATCGTAAATCTTTGTAAAGTTATGGAAGGAGGAAAGCTACTCCAAGTTCTTATTGTGTTCATCATCATGAGTAGCTAAATCCTTCCTAGTTAGGATTGAATGTAACTTCTAAACTCTCTCTGTACTGCACTGCACTTGATTATGTATGTATTATGTTTTTGTTTTTATGTGTTGGTTACTTGATTGGTGTTGCACTCCATGGTGATTTGGCCAATCACCATACCTCATCAACACTAGATGTAAAGACATATGGTATAATGTTTATATCCGATCAAACCTCCCAATCCTTGGCATATACCAGACATGGATATATGGGTTTAGTTGGTTTAAAGAGTCTTGTTCTCAAAGCAAGGGTTCCTCTACCTAGATTGGGAAATCTAGCGTCTAACACCCTTAAGTTCTAATTCTCGGACACGAGGTTAGATCTACAAGTAAAGCATACTTCCAGAACATTAGAAATAAAAAACATAATTTATAGATAATTAAAGGTAATACAATGAAGTTAAGGAGTCAAGTTCAATTCCAACACCTTAATCAACATCACCTCTCTCACTATTTGTTTTAATCTCTTTTTATGTTAATGAACTAAAACCAAACCTTGTTACTATTCCATTGCCAAACTCGAGAAGATTATAGACTATTGATTTAATTACCGAATCCTTGTGGATACGACATTGTTGTAATACTGTTGACCCAATGCACTTGCTAGAAAAGTTACATCCATATCAGGGTGACTACAAGCACATCAACAAATTATTTAATGTTTTGGACAAACACGAAATCCAATTTTGCTGGAAATTTAAGGGAATAAAAACATATTTAACTTTAAAATATATTTAAATTTTCAAATGGACTATATAATAGATAAGAGACTTAAATACTCTTTTGGTCTCCATTTTCGTCGCGTTTGTTCAATTCAGTCATATTTTTTGTTGGGCATTCCGTTACGTCCTAATTTTCGTCAATTTTAGTCAATTTGCTCCTTTTGGCTAATAGTATTTAAATAGTTAACGTATGTGAACAATACATGCCACATGTTCGTTCTTGGTTTGTTTGAGTTTTAATAATTTTTTAATTTTCCTATGTTTTCTATTTTTTATTTAATTTTAAAAAAATCATGTGCAATCAACATTTAATTATATTAGATATTGATATTATCAACCAATTATATTTGTCAAATAGTCTATATCTCTCCGAATATTTTTAAATATTTATCTTTATCTTTATTTTAAAAGATATTTGAGAGATTTTAG
>Ga0099822_1011929_pt1 | contig 10498 bp, 6 predicted proteins | sample CowpeawhiteBW_FD_76839 | JGI IMG/M metagenome (GOLD analysis project Ga0099822, IMG submission 76839) | Root nodule microbial communities of legume samples collected from California USA - Cow pea white BW | ecosystem: Host-associated > Plants > Roots > Nodule | place: USA: California | collected... | reverse complement strand
ATTCGTTTTCATTATCTACTATGGGGATGACATAAAATATATGTATTTACATCAACCATAGAAGTTGAATCCTACACCAAATGCTGGGATAGCTCGAGCATTTATTTAGTCTCTTCCCCTGTACCAAATTTCTATTGTATTATTTTTGCATTTTGTACTTCTTTGGTGTTTTTCAGAGGATGAGGTGTCATAAAATATAAGTAATTACATTAACCATAGAAGTTAAATCCCAACCAACTACTGGGATATCTTGACCATTTAATTTCCTCCCCTACACCAAATTTAAATTGTATTCCTTTTGCATTTTATACATGTTTTTAGAGGAGGATGGGGGTATTTTTTGCTGTCAAATAAGAAAAACGAGTACTAATAACTCAAAAAATTAAAAAATTCCAATCCTCGAAAAGAAAAAAAGTTTCAGAGTAAGATAATGGCAGTTAAAAGAAAATTCTAAAAATTGTATGTCAGTCGCTTGTACCAGAGAAGAAATTATGAATCGCCCAGGAAAATCTTCGTAAGATTTAACTCAATTTCTTAAGGAAAATAGAGTATGTTAAATGAAACTGAATGCAGCAAAATTTGGAGTGCGACTTCTTGTATTTTCCTTTTTGTACCCTATTCATTTCAGTTTCTTGCAATAAATACATGATACACTAGAAAGAAGAAAAATGAACTCTTAAAATTTAAAGGCATAATAAACATATTCAAGCAGATTTTTCGGCATAGTAAAGAGAAAGGGTAGGGTTTAGTTAGTAGTATACTCTGAAAAACAAGCAAAGGACACACCTGCACATAGGTGACGCGCCAGTCTTGTAACATTTTCCCTAGCTTGCGCCTTTGCCATGCAGCGTTTGTACAAAGAATTTTGAGTAAATTTATCACTAACTGCATGCATAAAATTTGTAGAGATTATACAACGTCTAATTCAACAAATGATGTGCGACCATTTCTTTGAAGGAAAAGAATTTATACAGGAATAATACTGTCCTTGAGTAAAAAAATTAGATTGATTATAAAAACTAACAAAATTAAACAGAAGGCATCAATTGAACCTTTATAACTCCAGGTAAAAAGATGATGATGATCATCAAAAGTATTCATGTCTATACGAGTTCAACCCCAGTTAGCCCAAGCGAAAATTTGACAGAATTCAGTAGTTGGCCGAATTTGACCATTGGATGTTAACTTTTCTCTTTTCTTCAAGGTTTTTAAAAAAATTCAATACAATTCAAAAGCAGTTCACAAACAATTTGGTTCAAAAATAGTGCAGTTCAGAAACAGCTTAAGGTTCAATTCATATTACAGTTCAGAGTGCAGTTCATTGCAGTATAGTTTAGTAGAACAAAAAATAGTTCACTTCAGTTTGTCTAAACTAATTTTCAGTTCAGGCAAACTACTTTTTGGTTCACACCAGTTTTTAACAGTTCAGTTTAATGCAGTTCATTTTGCCCACTCCTAAAGGTGTTATGTTATGTTAGATCATTAATAGTATGCCATATCAACGGCTATAATTGAATTACCTGTCCTAGTTGCACCATAAATTCATTTTTCTGAATGTCATGCATCTCTGCAACTTCAGGTAATCCAGTAGCTCTAGTGATCATAGAAAAAATAGGATCTCGACCATAGAGTTTCCCATCCTGGACCAGCAGAAGCTGATAACAAGTTTTAATGGTGAGGTTGGAGAACAAAGAACAAAACAATAGTAGTAACTAAAATTCTACAACCATGCATATCTAGTATGCCTTTACAGGTAAGGATGGAGTGACACGATAACCAATAGCACAAAGACATGCATCAACATTCCAATAAGAAGCACGAAGATGTCATAAGTGTTACTTTGTACGTCTCAATCAGCCCATACCAGGTTCTACCAAAAGTACGAGTGTTACAACAAATCAGGTGTTGTGCTTCGCCATGGATAATAGTTCCTTAAATATTTTGACAATAGATGTAAGCTCTATAGTGATGTAACTCCCTAATATTCCGTTCAACAAAGTAACAACTGAGAAAATGTATTATAATACTCATTAACAGTGTAATATAATCAGGTTAGAAATACTACATGTTTATCAGCCAACTCTATCACATATAAACAAGGGGAAGCCCTAAGCTACAAAGCTCCCACTATAGTCAAGGTTAAGAGAAAGGTCAGACCAACATGGTCTATAGCAGGCAGCCTTCCAAGAGTCTGATTCCTCAACACAAAAGTAGAAAACAAATTTACATTTTCAATAGCTAGGAAAAAGTTCTAATGTTCATACAATACAATATATATTGCTCTTCGTGGTTGACTCCTAAGAGGAAGGAAGCATGTAAAAAAGAAAAATTCTAATTGAAAAATATTTAATTTAATTACATACATAGAAGATTCATTGAAGTATCTATAACAAGACAAGAAAATCCTCATCAAATCAAGGAGAATCAAGGAACATTTGAATATCCACCTGAAGATGGGCTCTAGCAACCAAATCAGGTTTGGCTTTCTGGAATTTAACCACAAAAAGTAAAGCAGCTTCCAACGATGGGGCCAATGTATAGGAACATATAACATCTAGGTCTTGAAGGAGTTTCATGAAATATTCAAGGGCCTGGAAAAGATAAACTGGAAATATTATAACAATTGAATTAAGTTTCACGTATTAAAAGCAGTCCTGTAAACACTTACCTTTTCCCAACAAAGAATTTTGATAGACCTTGGTGGTGTTGGGGCAGATAATCTACTGTTTAAATTAGCATCAAAGCCAATTGGTTGACAACCTGATGCAGTTGTATTCTCTAAGTTTTGCTTAGACATTCCATGAGCATTACCTCTAAGAAAATCCGAAGATTTTTTAATGTAATCAATCTCTGAAATGCATGTTGCTATGTGTTTCCTTGCCAGCTCCAAACCTCGTCCTTGGGGTCGTTTCATAGACATCAAAAGATGGTAAAAATGCTGAAAGAAAATCATGTCATAAAATTTTAGTCAAAGAAGAGTGTGTTTAATTGATAAGAAAGAATTGAAATTGAAATGACATCTGAATTATCACAAGATAGAAGCAGAAATACACTAGATAAACAACAAATAAAAGTACCATCAAAGAAAACCACTAGGATTAGGGTATTTGCAGCGAGACTTGGGGGATTTGGAAATTTGAACCTCCAAGTAGCCACTGTGACCAGAATAATGATATATCTATGGAATACAAAAGGTTCCAAGTATGGGTGCCCAAGTTTTAAAGCCTAAAGCCTAACGTAGAGGATATGGACATAAGGAGTAGGGACATCCTCAACTTCTTTTATTTACAAAAACTATGCTAATCATGGGAAGTTCTAAAAAAGGCTGCATGATAATTTTACAGTGCATATCATCTTATCTTCGATTCAACATGTGTAGATTGATTAAATACATCACAAAAAGTGTGTTTATTTACTAATCGACACAACATATGTCAATCTAATAAATTATGTACAGCTATAATTCTGCATTATTTGCATAACTTAGAAGAGAATAAACATAGGATAAAACCTTACGAAAACGTAATCGACACAACAGCGCTTTGCAGTAGCCTTCTTCCAGATCAGGATTATTTTGAAGTGGCTCAATATCTGCAACCAAATAGATCAACTAAATTAAAAGGTACAAGTATATGTTGCACTCCTTTTTTTTGATTGAGGGAAAAGTTAGAATGACTGATTTTGGCATTATGAAACTTAGAGACTGTACTAGCATTTTGGACCTTATGAGCAATAAATGGGAATCATAATTTCCTGTGCCATTGAACTCCAAACTTCGATATATCATTGTTCACTGATTTCACCATTGTACACATAGCAAAACAATTTTCGAAGAGAAATATAAGAAAATGATCAAACATTCAAAACGGCATTCATATCTCAATTACACTACATAGAATTAAAGAATGGCATAAAGCAAACAGGTACATACAACATTTTAAACAGAAGAATAGTGACAATCTTCAAGGGGTATTAAATTTGAGGTTAAGGTTTTTCCTCTAGAACATCATTACTAACTGGCATCCTCAATCCCTTCCGCAAAACTATTAGAAACTTACAAAAATTTTGATGAGACTTCACCAACAAAACAAAAGGTAACCTTTTTATGTTTCAAAAAGCACTTACCTTCTCTTTGTTTCTTTGATAGGAAAAGTCAAATATATTGTTATACTATATGTCAAATATATTATTGTAGTATAAATCAAATATACTATTATACTATAAGAAGGAGCATAGCATAAAATATGCTAGGGTATTACAATAAAAAAGTTAGAAACAAAAGCTCTGAACACACCAGTAACAGCACATCTAAAAACAAACAATTACCTTCTGATACTCTTCTCTTTGATGATGAAGCCTTACAAGAACGCAATTGACGAGATATTGTTTCTTCGACAGCATTTAGCAGTGATAAACACTTTTCATCTCCATCTCCACTCAAGGGCAGGCCATATGCCATGGTAAATAGATCCTCTTCCTGAAATGAATAAATATGACAAATTTTAATAGCAAAAAAAAGCTATATGCAAGAATAAGACCTTAAAAATAGAAGGACAAATACTTTATGGGCGTATGTTCACAGAAATGCAAATCTTATAAAAACTATACGTATAGAATATATGTAAAGCATGTGCTACAAAAACAAACAATTATGACGATGTGTGTTCAAGTGAAGTGACATAATCATCACAAAGTTTAATCTATAAAGGGTGATCCACACAAATAAATAAATATTGACCATCGAGAATTGTAAATCCTAACATTTTATCCCCTCCTTTTCATCCTAAAGTAATTTAATGAGTGGCAACTAGACGACTTGTAATCACAATCTTCCAAAAGAAGAAAAAAAAAACGTTATTTATTAGACCAACGGAGAAATTAAGAATTTAAGGCACCAAGAAAATATAGGCATATAACGGAGGTGAAAATAAGTGCTGTTGGAATAATTTACTTCATGTGTTCGAGCTTCAGAGACGGCTGAAAGGATTGCTTTGCAGGTTGCACGTATGACTTTACAGTAAGAGTGCAGCAGGGCATGCGACGATGTCCTCTCAGGTCGTAGGAGATAGAGACAAGAATAGACAGTTTGTGCCAAAGAATGACCCTTGTGCCATGTCGCCTGCAAATTAAAAGGACAACTAACATAAAAGAAGGAAAATGCATACTGAAGAATTGGGAAGAACAGGCAAAGCATTGAACACAACAGATGTTACAGCAGTTCATAAAGATTCTAATATTCTATTCTACTAAAATTTATGCATTTCAGATCAATATCGTACAATTATTTGTAGAGGGGCCCAACGCAAGTTTAAGAAACAAAGAAGATTTGGATGTAGGCAGAATTAAATTGAAGAATAAATTACAGTATATAAATAAATAGAGACTACAGAGCATCCTATCAAGGTTGTACATTGTGAACCTCACGAAAAAATTAACATGCATATATTGATGATTCTGTATGTATTTTGACTTTTGAGAAAGACATTTTCAGCTATTTGGAAGTAATTCTACAAAAGAAAATTACGATTCCACCATACAACCAACCACATATAAAGCAGTGGCAACAGGCAACATGGTATGAATACCTCACAAGCTAGTAGATGATCCATGATGTCAATCACGCATTGAACATCAGTAGTTTTATCAGCACTAAGAGGAACAGGAGCGACGCCATTCTCAATGGCTTCATCGAGAGAATAGTATGTACAAGCAATACCAGAATCCATCTTCGGGTCCATTATCTGAAAAAAATTCAATAAATAAACAATTTGTACAAGCCAATGATACATAATACAGAAAACAGCTCCTCTGCATAACAAACCTCCAGACATTTCTCACGCAGCAATAAATAACCAAGGGAATCTCGAAACCCTATATCAAAACTAATTATGCATAAGAAAATTAAATGGTTCTGTTTCTTGGAAAATGCAGCTTAAACCAAACAAGAAAATAAAACCTCCAATGCGGACATGGCAGCAAAAAGATTGAAGTTGTCTCCATGAATAAGCTCTCCCTCTTGAAGATCTGCCGATGGAACAAGGAAAGTCACTTCAAAACCCACTCTGTCAAACACACCACACTACAGCAATCGGTGCTGTTGATTTAATTTGCTAAGCAAACAAAACAAGTTTCACACTAGCATTTAGTTTAATAAATTTAATTCAGAGAGCGTAGTTATGTAAGAGGCGATGAAGTTTTAGGGAAAGACGAAAAGGGAGGGAGCAGCATGTTGGGAAATTGAGTGAAAGAAGTGACCTTGGCACGCGGCGTCGAGGAGCGGGGACACATCGGTCCAAACGGTGTTGTCGCCGGAGGGAATGGAGGCGCGTGGAGGAATAGAGGGCGGTTCATACGCGCGATCCTCTGCCATGTGTTCTTAAACCTTAGCTTGAAGGTGTTGATGAGATTGTGAAAGGAGTGGGAAGTGGTTTGAGTTCACGCTGCGGTTTTGTTTTGGTTTGTGGAAAACTGAAAGAACACTTCTTTTTTTTTTTTTTTTTTTTGGCGGGGCGGTAAAGTGAAGAGGTTTTTTTGTTTTTGGAATATTGAATTTAATTTTTTTTTTTTTTTGTTTTTCTATGAGCGTGGCGTGAAGTGAAGAAGTTTGTTTGGTTGAGTTTTGGAAAAGCTACACACGAGTGAGGGGTGAAGGGGTGAGGAAGGGTTTAGTTTAGGGTATGGGATGAAAAATGGATCCAAATTCCAATCAATCAAGGTCTTTGCATTTTCTTCGCCTCCTTCCTATTCTCTTTAATTTTTATTTTTTTTTCATGAGCTGGTTTTCATTTCATAAAAATCACCTACAGACTCAAAAAATCATATTTAACTTCATGTGCTGAAAATATGCTTGAATACGTGCAGTTTGAAAATGAATATAATTTAATTTTTTAGAATGTTCAATTGATGTTTTAAATTTTAGGATATTGTTTATGAGAAAAATATGGATCTTATTTTTAGTTTTTTAGAGTTAGAGATGTTAATAGTTTGTTTTAATATTGTAAAATTGTTGGCGTTTGAGTTGTTCATAATAGTTCAGTTTCATATGTAGAGTATAAAAACAAATGTTTTACTGTTACTGTTTTTCATAATAGTTCACTCTCATTTTTTTCTTAATTTATTTAATAAATTTCTTCTCTTTTATTTACAACACATCGCATTTTCATCAAAACATCATTTTCATCTACAACCATAGTCATTCCATTTCGTATTTTCTATTTGTAAATTAAATCATAGTCATTCCATTTCGTATTTTCTATTTGTAAATTAAATTTGTGTGATGATGGTAAATTATTTAATTGTAATAATTTTTCGTAATTATATTTATCTTTTACTAGTTTCTAATTTTCATTTTCATAGTGACATAAAATAAATAAATATATATATATATATATATATATATATATATAAATAAAAGGTATGTATATAACTTTATCTATTTTAAAATTTGAATGTTCTTTTAGAAATATTAGTTGTTAGTAGAGAAAATTGAATGATAAATTCTTTACCTCTCTTTTAAATTCATTAAACTAATTTTATTTTTTCAAATTATTACTTGGAAATCAAACTTCCAACTTTTCCCTTATTTTCCTTTTATCTATCCACTAAGTTATTTTATTCTTCCTCTTAAAATTTAAATATACAATCTCGAGTTATATGACAATGAGTTCAATATAGTGAACAAATTATATCATATTTAACCATGATTCTCCATTATTTTGAATTAGGATCGAAGATTTGATCATAAGTAAGAAAACAAAAAAGAAATAAATACTTGGAAAATTTGGATTCACATGCAGAAAATCAAAGAAAAATCTTAACATTTTTCTACTTTGTTTATTTTATATAATAAATAATCAAATATATGAACAATTATGACAAGTCCTTTTAATAGTTCTTAATATATTAATTTAGCGAATAATTCATATATTTATTCTAGGTTCAAAATTATATATAATATCTTTAAAATAAATAAATGTGTTCAAAGACAAATGAGAAAATATCAAATTGAAAAAGAGTTTTAAGGAAATAAAAGTACTTACAATGACTATTACAACATGAAACTATATCTCATATGTTACATGATCCTTAAAATCTTTTACACACTATGTTCACTTGAGAGTATTCACTATTTAGAGGGATGAGAGATGAATGATTTGAAGGTAAGTGAGGTGTTCACTTGCAGGGGTTTGAGAGAGAAATAAATGAAGGAATTGAGCAATTCTATTATTTTTCCATCCTCTCTCATATGCAAATATTTGAAACTGATTTGTGTAAGATAATTGTAATGCCTTCCATTATTTTATTTTTTTGTTTTCTTAATTTATTTCGATTCAAGTGCATGTTTTTCTTAATTTATGAAAATTAATGACACATGACACAAATCATCATTAATAATATAGCATAATAATGTAAAAATATGACTTTTAAAATTATACTTACAACAATATTTAATGTCCCAAAGTTCTAAATCATTTACTTGATTAAATTACAATATGTAAATATATTGTATTTTATTATGTTTTTAATAAAATAATTACTTTTTTCTAATTTATTCATTAAATATTATTTATAAAATAAATCTAATTCATCTAAATATAATTTTGGATTACTTTCAACATCAAGAGCAATTTGATAATTTTATATTTTTTTTAATTAAACTTAATTTTTAATTTATCACATCCATCAAATTACTCATAAATATTCAAAAACTTTATTTTTAAATCCACTCATTTTCACCTTCAAATTCTTTAAAGTGAACAATACAAAATTTAGCCTTTGTTCCACTCAAATTCATCATCTTCAACTTTCCCAATTCAATCTTCACACGTGAACATACCCTTATTGACATGACTTGAGTTTAAATGATTAGCAACCACCAATCCAATGTTGACATGCTCATTCACGCTTTATTTTTTTCTTAATAAATTTTCTTATGGACTTGTATTTAATGTCAACGTGCTTATTTTGGATTTCGTTTTTTTTTTAGTCATTAATATCATAACAAAATCATCACAATACAATTTCAATAACTTATCAATTAAGTCCACGACTCCAAGTTTACATATAAAATTGTTCAACAAATTTCCTCGCTATTCGTCCATTTTATTTACCGAGTATTGGTTTAAAAAATACTCGCGGGTATTTTGAAAATTCGTGGATACCCGTGGATATCTACAAATATTTTTAAAAAAATTGTAATTGTTTAAAATAAAATTACAAAAAATATAAAATAAGATATGAATTATATTAAATAATTTACATTTCAATTTAAATTAGATTTAATATAATAAAATATAAGTTAAATTTAACTTAATAAAACTTAAATTAAATTTTAATTTTGTGCGGGTAACGCAAGTACATGTAGGTACACATAGTATGATACCTACACCTAACCCATTTATAAATAGGTATTACAATACTTGGTACCCGCGAGTAACAAATATTTGCGAGTATTAATGAATTTGGATTCTCTGCTGGATTTTCCTGTGTTGGTCCTTTGTTGTGCCTTCAAAATAAATTCATAACTACTGATTTTGAAGTTTTAAAATATATTAAAAGGCTTAAATACCTTTTTAGTCTTCATGTTCGTAGTGTTTGTTGCGGATGGTCCTCATTTTGACAGAATATTTAAAATGATCCTCATTTTTATAGAATGTTTAAAATGATCCTCATTTTCGCAATTCGTGTTTTATTTGGTCCTTTTCTGTAACGCCGTTTAAATCATTAACGGAGTATTGTATAGGTGGCACGATTAGTATTAGGGTGTGTTACGTGTACAGTACAAGTGTGGTAATTATATATTTGAGGATAAATAAGTGAGCTAGGATTTTGGTAAGGAATGTTTGGGCAGTTGGTGAGTTTTGGCAATATTTTTCCTCCATTCCCAATTGTTGTTGCTGCAATCTTTTTCTTCCTGCAATCCCATTATATAAGTATGTTACGGTTCCAATATTCTTCCTTTACCTTTTACCTCTGGTTGTAATCGTTGGAGGCAACCGTGTTCTATCATTTCGTGCACTGTTGGTGGTTCAACGCGAAATGGATTAACCCCGATTTTTAGCTGCGGAGAGATGACAACTTTGAAGATGACAAGAACTCCAAAAAATATTGGTAGAAAATTTTGGGTACAATCTGCTTTTATTTTTGTGTTAATAATAAATTGATTTTAATTTTTGGTTTATTGATTTACAGAGTGGTGGTTCCAATAATGTGGGCTGCAACTTTTTGAAATGGTGGTGTTGATGAAAAGGATGTCATCATCATGACACAAATGATGCAGATTAATGATTTGGAGAAGTCATTGAAGGTTGCTGAGAAGGGACTGCAATTAGTAATAGGGTTCACTTGTGTTGTTATTGTATTATTCGTACTGTTATTTTAAAGTTCAATCTGTTTTGTACTATTGTTAAATGAAGAAATGAATTAGTTTGATTATGTTGATATTAGTCCCAACATGTTCAAAATGACATCTTAATCTGAGCATTGAAGTAAGTGATAT
>Ga0099822_1011925_pt1 | contig 10501 bp, 4 predicted proteins | sample CowpeawhiteBW_FD_76839 | JGI IMG/M metagenome (GOLD analysis project Ga0099822, IMG submission 76839) | Root nodule microbial communities of legume samples collected from California USA - Cow pea white BW | ecosystem: Host-associated > Plants > Roots > Nodule | place: USA: California | collected... | reverse complement strand
TGTGTTGGAGAAATTATCAACATTCTCTTATAGTTTGTACTACAAGTTTATTAGTACAATTAAAATGTATGTCATAGTAAACCAGAAGTTTACAAATCAAAATGATTGTCTTGTTTGACATGACACAGATGAGTTGCTCCCTATTCTCTCATTCTCTATTCTCTATTGTTTCTTCACTATTATCTATTATTCTCTTTATTATTCACTTTATTTCATAACAAATCTATTCTTTTATTTTTCATAAATATATCTACTTTTTTAAGTTTAAGATTAAAAAATAATTTATCATAATCAAATAAAAAATTCAACTATATGCAATTACTAAAAGAAAATTTATGATAATTGAGCCACAATTAAAATCAGTTATGAAAAAACACTTGTATTATTTTCTCTTCTAATAAAAAATGAATATTCAAAGATTTATGAGAATAAAAAGATAATGTTAACTATTAAACTAATATTTTACTATCAAGTTAGATAAAAAAAAGTTACTTTTTTTCTTCAAGAATGAAAGAAAACAGATGGATAAATGAGAGTAAAAATAATGAGTGTGTGTCTAACTTACTTTTTTTTTCATAAACAAAAACAAAAATAAAAACATGTGAGAGTGAAAAATGAATACAAATATGTGATAAACTCAATAGACAATAAAAAAGAAAATAAAAAATATCTTATTAAATATAATTTATTATACTTGATTTTATGTTTTATTATTTATTAACATTAAATGTTGTGTTATAAATATATATATATATATATATATATATATAAAATTTAATTTTCATCGATTTCTAATATATAAACTATACATAATTTAAAATTTTTTTAAAAAATTAAAAATGTTAAATATATAAGTATATTATTTTAAAAATTTTCAAAAATTTTGGGGGCATGGTCTCCTGTCTCTTAAATCATCCGTCATTGATCATGAAGTATAGGAAGAGTATAACAAAGCTAAAAAATTTATTTGAAGCACAGATAGAAAATAACTAAAGAGATAGAGAAGGTTTCTTTTTCTGATTCAATTTTTGTAATTTTTGTTTATGCTATTCTTTTAAGTTTTTCAATAGTTTAGAGTTCTTTGGATAGACATATGTATCAATTTTTTTTTGTCCAAATCAAAATCTTTATCTTTTGTAATATCTTTATCTTTTGTAATATACACTTTTGTTACACATTTGTATACTAGTTTTGCTGTATATCAATTAATGTATCCAAATACATATTCATATTTATAAATTCTTTTTTTAATATAAAATAAAATATCCTTATGTCTTTTGTTGATGTAACAAAAGTTAGATAAATATTTTTTGTTTCGAACTCAAATTATATTAACATGAAGGGCCGTGAGTGGTGTCACAGATAATCTCAAGTTCGTATTTTGGTTGTTGTTATTGTTGAAATGATTATTTTTTAAGTAGATTTGATTCTAAATCAAATACATCATAAAATAGATATTGATTAATGGACATAAAGTGAGAGATATTGAAATCTCTTTTACAAAACTTAATAATTTTACAGCTTAAAACATTAGAAAATAAAATAAAAATTATATATTTATAATAAATTAAGACTTAAACAAATTTAGACTTGTTTTCTAGTAGGAAATACCAAATGTTTCAAGCTGAACAAAAGTGTAAGAGTGGTTGGGATAGGAGGTACTGGTGGAGGTTTCAGAGAATTGTTGGTAGAGGAAACATTTTCCCATGTTATGATTACCATGTAAGAAAGATAGAACTGAGAGTGAGAGTGAGAAGAACTCTGAATATTATGTAAGAAAGATAGAAGAAGAAAAGAGATAGTATTGTAATGAATGTATCTTCGGAAAATATCAGACTTTGGTACTTTCAACATATAGAAAACAGTAATATACAGAGAAAGAAGAGTAACCGGTAAAACAAAATCACTTACTTTCTTGTGTTGAGTTATCAGCATGCTTTGAACTTTATATTTCCAACAAGGTTTTGGTCAAACAAAAACTAAATATGTATAAAAAAATCAATTTCAAATTTCAACTTCATGCTCAAGAACACCAAGAATCAAAACAAGTGCAGCAATTTTTTAGCACAAGGTGGAACGCCAATTACCAATGTTTTTCAGGACAATAAATAAACACTAAAAACCCTGATTCCAATAGATAACTAGCATTAGGCAAGGTCCAATATTGTTTAATAGCGAATGCATATTTCACATTTGCACTAGCTCTAGAAAACCCACCAAAGTTCAAAAATTAGTAAATATACAATTATGTATGTGAATTACATTTTGAAATTAGAGAGTAGTCAAAAAGTTAAATATCATGTGATTACCAGGTGGAAGGGTAAAAAAAAATTGGGATAGAAGAATGAAAATTGGATTAAAGGAAGTATTGAAGTTGATGTGAAATATATGCGAAAAGGCAGGGAGAGGCGAAGAAGAAGGTTGAATTAAGGAAGGAAGAAGGATTGATTAGAAGAGAGACACGTATCTCAGAGCAACCGAACCACTTTCCCCTATTTTTCAATTTCTGTTTCTTCTTCTTCTTCGTCGTTTCCATTCCCAGCCATAATCACTGCTAGCTCTAGAAAACCCGCCTATAATCATGTTATTGGCTTCATTCTTTATTTAGATTTGTCTCTAAAAGTTCAGGATGATGTAAAAATGAGTAATGCGTAGGTGTAAGAAGCATAAGCACATAACGCACTACACCGCTCAATAATTAACAAAAGGTTCAACCATGCTATAGACACAATGTCGACATACTATATTTATAAAGTTATAAAACATTAATGTTTTGGACTTTAATCTTTTTATGCTTATAAATATTTGATGTCCTTTCACCCTGATAATTAAAGTGTACTGTTATCTTTTATGAGATTATTGTTCTGTTGTTTTCTTGGTCTTAATGCTTTTACTATTATTTTGGGGAGAAACAAATCTCAGTGCAGACAAATGACAACAAAAGTGAGAAAAAACAGTGATGTACATGTTTGTGCATCTTATTTTTGTTTTGAAATGGTTTGGTTGTCACTGTTGCTCAATTAGTCATTGAACCATAAACCCAAATGACCAATGCATGTGTCTTGTACAAAGTTGGTCACGAAATGCATGCTCATTAACAGTGCTATTTGCATGGAATCTGAGGGGTGTAATTGTCTAAAGAAAGAATCTCTGCCATTGTTGAAAATAAGCGGGAACCTGCAAAACTTTTAATCTCACATGCTAGTGAACAAGGTTGTTTGACAGTGTGTGACAGTGAAATAGGAAAAAAAAATGAGAGCCATATAAAGCTGAAGATTTTGAGGGGAAGAGAACTTCAGTTATAAGCGGAAATCACCATGAAGAGACAGACTTATAATTCCAGATTTCAAATTAAAACTCAGTTATCCACCACGATATAACTCCCATATAAACACACTTAAGTGTCTTCACGCACTGCAACATTTGATGGATTATTATGGTAACCTTTTTTCTCTTCCTATCACTTGTTTTTGGAATTCTAAATGCTTACATTATTCTAATATAAGTTATTCAGAATTTCAGTGAGAAATGTTGCACAATGTTGTCATATCTATATCTTATCTCCTAGTTCCCCTATCATTATTTTCACTATTAGTGATGGAGCTGTTAGAGAATGCATTTGGTTGTCACAACGCACTAATTTATGCCTCCTGAATCCTACACTTTACTTATTTATGTCTTCTTTCATATCGATTTTTTACGTATAGAACAGTGATTTTGTCTTTTCCTTTTAGGATGGTCATAAGCAATAGTAACTTTCTTAGGTGACTTTGTCTTGAATGTAGTGCGGCACTGCCTCATGCACTTCACCATTATTTAATTCAGAGATAAACAGCAAATGGGACTCTTACATCAAGTTGCACCAAAAGTGACCATCAAGCAATAGTATATAATAGCCTCTAAAGCCTGAACAGAAAGTGCACTTATGAATTAGCATTGAAGGGTGTTGTGAAACTGGAATTTAGGGTGAGGAGCTAGCAAAAGTTTTTGCGATCACTCATTCCTCATTCCTAGTTCCTCTGTGCAAGTTGTTTCACACTAGAATGGAGAGCCAACAGGAAGTGATGGTAGTAGAAAAGGTATGTGAAATCTATGAGGAAATCTCCAAACTTGGAGACCTCAACCCCTCAAGCCATGTTAACAACCTCTTCACCCAACTTGTCACCATTTGCACCACCCCATGTCAAATAGAAGTTTCTCAGCTGAACCAACAGGTTAGAGAAACCATAGCAAAACTGATTAGACTATGTGGAAAAGCTGAAGGGCTTCTTGAGAGTCATTATTCAACCCTCATAGGATCACATGAGAACCCTTTAAACCACATGAAACTCTTTCCCTACTACTCTAATTACCTCAAACTAAGTCACTTGGAGTTCACCATGCTCACCACACACTGCACCCAAGTCCCCTCCCAACTTGCCTTTGTGGGCTCAGGTCCCCTTCCTCTCACCTCGATCATTTTGGCCACCCATTACCTCACACAAACATGCTTCCACAACTACGACATGGATCCTTCGGCAAATGCCAAGGCTCATGGCTTGGTCTCTTCCAACCCTGACTTGTCCAAGAGAATGTTCTTCCACACTGATGACATTCTAAACGTGTCAAATGGCCTCAAGGACTATAACGTGGTCTATTTGGCTGCACTTGTGGGCATGGACCATGAGGAGAAAGCGGAAATTATCAAGCACCTTGCCAAGTTCATGGCCCCAGGAGCTATTTTGCTGCTGAGGAGTGCACATAGTGCTCGAGCCTTCCTCTACCCTGTGGTTGATCCTTCTTCTGATCTCAAAGGTTTTGAAGTTCTCTCGGTTTTTCATCCCACTGATGAGGTTATTAACTCGGTTATTGTTGCACGCAAGCATTTGGTGACTCAAGGGACTTATTCAGCAGTGCTGGCTAGCAAATGCTCTGGTGTTGAAGGGTTTAATCCCTTCATCCATGGGAACGTTATTGAGGAGTTGACAGTTGAGGATCAAGCTTGAGTGGACATGGTGGTTCCTTAATTTGTGTCGTCGTCTATCATAAATGATCATCTTCTAACATATGATGAGATATTATATTAGCCGTTATTATCAAACAAGAAGTGTATCACCATCCTGACATTATCGTTGTTGGATAATAAAACTGTTTAGTTAACATCTTAGTTAGGGATGTAAAAAATATTTGCGTCCACGATATCCGCAGATAAAATCTGTGATGAACAGTTAATACTCGTGGGTAGCGGGTATTTTAATATCCGCTTATAAACAGGTCGGATACGGGTATCATACTATCCCTACTCGCAGGTCTCCATTATTCGCAAAAAATTAAAATTAAAATTTAATTTATATTTTATTAAGTTAAATTTAACTAAAATTAAAATTAACAATATATTTTATTATGTCAAATTTAATTATAATTAAAATTTAATTTAATTTAAATTTTATTTTTATAATTTTATATTAAAAAAATTATAAAATATATAATTTTTTAAATATTTGCAGGTATCGAGTATCCATGGGTACCCGCGACTTTTAAAAATATCCACGAATAATTTTAAACAGATACCCGACAGGTAAACGAGCAAATAGCAGACACGTATCTCAGAGCAACCGAACCACTTTCCCCTATTTTTCAATTTCTGTTTCTTCTTCTTCTTCTTCGTCGTTTCCATTCCCAGCCATAATCACTGCTAGCTTTCACCGCCGACAATGGCCGACAAGTACAACCTCAAGAACCCCGCCGTCAAGCGCATCCTCCAGGAGGTCAAGGAGATGCATTCCAACCCCTCAGACGATTTCATGAGCCTCCCTCTCGAGGTTCCTTTTTTTTTTTCTCCCTAGATCATCTCCGTCATCTGTGCCTTGTGTGCTTTCATTTCGCCAGGTTGTGACGAGGGATTTGTGTGAGATCGCGGTGTTGTGCGTGTGGTTCAATGGGGTTTGTCGTGGTGCGTGGCGAGAAATTGTGAATTTCTTTTTGATTTGTGATTGTGATCGTGATCGTGCTTCTTATGCGAAATTTCTTTGTTTGGTGTTTGGATGGGGAAATTTATGATTTTTATAAATTATGATGAAATTTTCGGGAAATTGTGTTATTGGGTGTTTTATGTTTAAGGGATTTCATTGTACTGGCTGCTCTGAATTCTGTGCAATTTTTAACATTGTAAAAATATGTGAGCTCAAATCTCGTTGTCAATTTGAGTATTTTGCTTTAATTGTTGGATAATCTGTAACTATAAGCATTATTCTTGTCTTCATACTTGTTGTAACCGGGGTGAGTATCGCCCAAACTTCTCAAATTTTATTTTTGAAAAAAAAACAACAAACTTGTGGGTGTGGGCGTTAATAGTTTATTAATTTTACCTTGATATCACTAGCGTGATAAATCTCCTTAAGAGTTACTTGCCTTATCTTTGTTTTTGTCTGTAACTTGTTGCTGGTTTGAAACTCGTAATTTGGTTATTGTGTATTACTTTTGTATTTGTTGTCATATCTTTCTTTAGTAACTTCAGTGTTGTGATTGTTTTCAGGAAAATATATTTGAGTGGCAATTTGCGATTAGAGGACCTCGTGATACTGAATTTGAGGGTGGTATTTATCATGGACGGATCCAGCTGCCTTCAGAGTATCCATTCAAACCCCCTTCGTTTATGTTGTTGACAGTAAGATGTTGCTCCCTTCCTCCTGATTACATTCTTGTGTTAATTTGTGTATCCTTTTGTGGGATTATGTTTCATGAACTGTCTTTTATGTTTGAATACTGAATAAAGATCAATTCCTACTTGCTTACAAATTTAACTTTTGTCTGTCAGCCAAATGGTCGTTTCGAGACTCAAACCAAGATTTGCTTGAGCATTTCAAATCATCACCCTGAGCATTGGCAACCATCATGGAGCGGTAAAGAACACTCCTTTTTACTCTCGACTTTGTTTTTGGTTACTGTTTTGCTAGCTATCTATTGAGCTCCTGGGTCATTTTCTCATAAATGTCGTGTATTCTTCATTCTGAATATACAATATTAAAACTGTTTAGTTGATGATCTGGAATTGTAATTTATTTGACTGCATCCTTTATAATTTTCCATTATTATTGTTATTGTCTTCCAGATGGGAGCATTCTATGCTTTGGGACATAACTTGACCTTCTCTAGATTAAACTTGGCATAGCATTAATTCCCATGTCTTAGATCATCACATTGGTTTGTAAAACAATTACAAATACAACCAGAAAAACTCTGATCAAACTACGTAGTTGCATTTTAATGCTTTTGTAGTTTGCAGAACTGGAATGAAAATGTATCTCTACTGTTTTCATCATTCTTCTTTATGCATTAGCTACATTTTTCATCCTTCTTAAATGCATTATCTTTATGACAACACAGGGTGAGCCATGTTAATTCCTTTGATGGTAAAAGGTCACACTTTAATTGATGTAAATATCTTTTGGCAGTGAGGACTGCTCTAGTTGCACTGATTGCTTTCATGCCAACCAACCCAAATGGTGCATTGGGATCTTTAGACTACAAGAAAGACGAGAGGCGTACCCTGGCTGTAAAATCTCGTGAAGCTCCTCCTAAATTTGGGACTCCTGAACGTCAAAAGCTGATCGATGAGGTAAAATGTTGTTTACTGTTTTCACCTCAGTTTCTGTTTTCTGTAATATATTGTGATGCTGATTATACTTGGTTATCTCAGATACACGAGTACATGTTAAGCAAGGCACCCCCAGTTCCTCAACCAAGCGCCACAGAGGCTTCCGAAGAGCACCCTAGAAATGAGGAGGCTGAGGCGCTGGTTGATTCACCTAATCCTGAGTCTTTACCAGCTGGAGAGAGGATTCCAGATGAAGAAGGTGATGGAATTGTCGAAGAACAAGAAGTCCTTGCAAATGCTAACCCTGCAGGAGTTGAAGTTTCAAGGGAGATTCAATCAAATGTTTCAAGGAATGAAGTGCCCCAAAGGTCAGATACAAGTGCAAGGGTTCACAATCCCAGGCCAGAGACAAGGGTCCAGAAACCTGATGATAGGCTGTTCACGGTGGCAGCTATCGGACTCGCTATTGCTATTGTGGTTCTTTTGCTCAAAAAGTTCATTAAATCTACCGAACATGGGGCACTTTTCTCCAATAATGGATCTTGAGACATTTGTGTTGCTGATGTTGGTTTCAGATATTAAAGTTCTTAGCCCTATGCAGTGAATAGAAATATAGAGCTCTCTAATCTCTAAACTCAAAGAGGTGGTTTTATTTGTTATTTTATTTTTTGTTATACTCTCTTTGTAATTATGGTAATATAGGTGTGCTCCTGCGATAAATTGAGGAGCACGCCCTTTGCTTCTACTTGATCATGTGGAGTAGCTATTATTCCCCTTTCCAAATGCCGTGTAACTTGATATGTATGGACCGACCGAAATTTATCATCAGTGTCTGGTTATCCTAGGTCTCATTATGCCCCTGTAGATTTTTATTCTTCGGAGTGCTTTTACCTTCTTTCTTAAAAAATTGCATTTGAATATTTAAATTAAGTAACTATAAATTATCTATCAGTAAACAAAAATAAATAATATTTATACTTTCGTGAATAAGATTATTCTCTGATATAATCCAAATGAAATTCACAATAAGATTAGTCTCTAATGTAATCTAAATAAAATCAGTCTCCAATATGGAAAATAGTTTAAAATTTTATAGACTATAAAAATTAGTGCTTCAGAGGAAAAAACTTGTAAATTATTTTATTTTACTTCTCTCGACATAAACCAAACGAAAAATTGTACTGTCCCTTCTTTTTCTTTTAACCCTGTTGAGATTGACTTAATCCTTGAATTCAATGCATTATTTTTATTTTTGTGCTTGTTGGGCCTAACGTTAATTTTTTGAATTTTTTAATGAAAAATGTGCATTTCCAGATAAAATATATAATTAATTACAAACGAACAGTTAAAAAAATCCCCAAGATAAAAAAATTGAGTTTGGACTTTATACTTCTTTGGTTTTCATTTATAAAAGCGAATTAGAGTACTCGCAGGGTCATGGTCCCCTCCACCAATTTTTTTCTCTTTTATATATATAAAATTTATATATATATGGTTTAATTATGTATTTTATATTTTCAAAATTTTTATATATTTATTTTGAGTTTAATTATGTTTTTAATATTTCATGTATGAAATTTTAATACATTGTTTTTCCTAATTTTAAAAAAGAATAAATATATTATTTTTAATGTAATTATGTCAATTTTTTTTAAATATCAAACATGATTCATACTATTATTTAAATTTATTACACTCTGTAATACATTTCCATTTAATATAGACAAGGAAAAACATTTGACACATGAAAAAAAAATTTATATAATTAAATTAAAAATATTATATTCATTTATTTATGAAGTTTACGGATTAAAATAAATTAAAGTTTTTCGGTCAATAAAAAATTTTATTATGAAGGATAAAAATGTATTTAATTCTTTACTTTTCTAAATTTTGTCCAAAAATAGCTGCTGCGTACTTGGTTGTTGTATGGTATTAAGGTTCTTCATTCTTTTAAGATTTAATCCAACCTTGTAGAAGTTGTTATAATTTAATTCAGAAACTTCTATATCCAAATATAAATCATAATTTTTGTCTGTGTAACACTTAAGTTATGTTCCAATAACACTTCGTCTGTTTTTTTTCTTTTTAACTGCCATGATTCCTTGAACAAATTTCAGTTAGTTAAATTTTTTCTTTTAATTGGTGGCTGCGATATATAGAGTAATTAGTTGTAGAGATATGGTATATGTTTTAACTTTGTAGAGAATTTTTTTAGCCTTTCTTTTTTGTAAATTGTTTTTTTGATGGACAAATAATAGGAGTAGAATTCTATAGTTTTATTAGAAGAAAATTCTTAAATATTAAATAGTAACCAATTAAGGATAAGAAATAATCGGTCACTATAGTTACAATGACTATAATTTAGATATTGATCTATAAATTAAAATTTATTATTCATAAATTATTATAAATAAAAAATTATAATTAATTAAAGAAAAAAATTGACTAAATGATCCGGATCGTCTCATGGTGGTGTGGGTTGCGATTTCTTGTAAGCAGATGTGAGTTCTGGATACAGTTCCTCTGGGTCCTTCATTGCCGGGCTGTCTGATGACGATTCCACAGAGGCTTCCGTCGGATCTACAGATGTCGACTCTTCCGATGTCGTGTCCTCTGTTGACGGATCAGGCAATGACGGGTCCACGAATGTCGGGTTAGCCGATGTCGGATCCACCAACGGTTCCTCCGATGCGGTCTGAGACTTTTCGACGCTGGGTGAGACGCGCGCGTTGCATATTGCAAAGCATAGGACAAGGGTTATCGAGAAGAGGGTGATGAAGTTGATGTTGAGTTTCATTGTCTTTTGCTTTTGTTTATTACTTTTTGTGTTTTTTTTTTTTTTTTTAAGGTGTTTGAGAAAAAAAGTTGTTGGTTTTTTGGGAAATTGGGATATTGGGGTTTGGGAATATTTATTTATAAGTG
>Ga0099822_1011922_pt1 | contig 10503 bp, 3 predicted proteins | sample CowpeawhiteBW_FD_76839 | JGI IMG/M metagenome (GOLD analysis project Ga0099822, IMG submission 76839) | Root nodule microbial communities of legume samples collected from California USA - Cow pea white BW | ecosystem: Host-associated > Plants > Roots > Nodule | place: USA: California | collected... | reverse complement strand
TTTGTGGGTTTTTTTTTTTTTTTTTTTTTTTTTTTTTCTTTTTGGGTTTTTCTTGTTCCCTTTGTTTTGTTTCTTTTCTGGGAGTTTTTTTTTTTTTTTTTTCATTTCATTTAGCTGATATTTAGGGTGTGTTTGGATTTCAGTTGGAACACTCATATCAACTTTCTGTTTATATTGAAACCGCCAACATATTTGACACTTTCTTTTTCAGATTCTGTTAGCAGCAAAATCCACCTCAAACTCTAGTTGAATTAAAAACTTTGATGGGTTTGTCTTTTCCAGTTTGAGTTGGATTCAACTAAACTTAATGTTATAATTGAAATCCTGACGCACTTAATCTACTTATAACTTTCGTTTTAAAGTTTTCCAACATAGGGAGGCTCTTTTTTTTTCTTGATAATATGTTATTTGCAAATTAATGGGTTATGTTAGAAGTGATATCGGGCTGCTGTTGGAAATACATCGACTAGAGATAAGGTCAATTTACAATATATAAGTGGGTGCAATCCTCACCTTACAAGCCGATTTTGTGGCTTTGAGTTGGGCTTAAAGCTCACTCTCTAACATGGTATCAGAGCTGGTTAGAGTCTATCCTAACGAACTTTCTTGGACATTCTGTTCCACTCGATATCGGGTTGCTAACGGACCACTTACTAATTTCTTGTCCCACGCACGAGATGAATATACCTCGGCGTGAGGGGGTGTGTTGGAAGTTCCACATCGACTAGAGATAAGGCCAATTCACAATAATAAGTAGGTGCAATCCTCACCTTATAAGCCAGTTTTGTGGGGTTGAGTTAGGTTTAAAGCCCACTTCTAATATGGTCTCAGAGCAAGGTTAGAGTCTATCCTAGCGAACTTTCTTGGACATTCTGTTCCACCCGATATCGGGCCGCTACTGGACCACCCACTAATTTCTTTTCCCATGCACGAGATGAATATACTTCGATGTGACAGGGTGTGTTGGAAGTCTCACATCGACTAGAGATAAGGTCAATTCATAATATATAAATGGGTGCAATCCTCACCTTACAAGCCGGTTTTGTGGGGTTGAGTTAGGCTTAAAACTCACTTTCTAACAGGTTATATGTCACACGTTGCATACATTTACATAAAGTTGTCAATTTGGCCAATCTCACGAGGTTGGAGCTAAAAATACTCACTGGGCCAAAAAGTCCACATAAGAAAAAGCATATAAGGCAAAAATTACAATAAGAAGCTCCACGGGCTAGGGCTAGGGCTAGGGCCAACCCATGGGCCGGTTTATGCGAGTTGGTCTTAGGTTAAGATAGATAGGATTGGGTCAGGACCAAGTCAAGTAGTCATTCAGGTTTGGTTTTGGTCATGTTGTGTCTAGGTCAATTAAGGTTGATAGAGTTTGAGCTGAGTCAGATACACTTCATTCTAAGATTAGTCAATTTGAAGCTCAAAACAAGTCGACTCGGGTCGAAGGTTGACCCAAGTCGGCGCGTCAAAGATTGAGTCTAGTTGTCTCGGGTGGAAGAATTCAATTGAGCCAGCCCAAGCCAAAGAATCAAGGTAGCCTAGGCCGAAAGGGTCAAATGTCGAGTCAAGCTAGCTCGAGCCAAATGCTAAGTCAAGCTAGTACCAAATGAATGACGAGTAGGGTCGGCTCGGGTCAATGGTCGAGCAAAGTTTGTCGGGGTCAAAGGTCGAATCGAGCCGGCCAAGGTCAAAGGTCGAGTGTAGTCGGCCTAGGCTGAGTAACCAAAGTTAATGGTTAAGGTCCAGGTGACAAGTCAGCTGGAGTCGAAGGTTGACCAGAGTGTCTTAGGCCAAAGTCCAAGTTGAGTCGATCAGGGCCAAAGAATCGAAAGTCAAGTCAAGTCGGCTCTGACTGAAGGTCAAATTTCAACGTGGGCTGAACGGCCAAGTCAAAGGTTGATCCGAGCTTGTTAGCCCCATGGTTGAGACGAGTCAATTTGTGGTGTAGGTTGTGTCAAGTCAACTTGAGTCGAAGGTTGAGGTGAATCGACTTGGGCGATGGTCATGTCGTGCCAGTTAGAGTCAAAGGTTGAGGCATGTTGGTCCGGGCCAAAGGTTGACTTAAGTCGGCCTATGTTGATGGTTAAGTCTAGTCAGTTGCATCAAAAGTTGAGCCTAGTTGGTCATGCTAAATAATCGAGTTGAGTTAGCTTCGATTGATGTTCGAGCATAGTCATCCGAGGTGAAGTGGCCAAGGTTAAAGGTTGATCTAAACTTGTTAGAGCTAAAGGTTGAGGCTAGTCAACCTGGGCTTGAAGTTGAGCCAAATGAGCATGGATCTCGACCTGGGTCGTCTGACCTAGGGTATGGTCAAGGCGAGCAAATTAGGGTCAAAGGTCAAGGGAGGTTGACCCGAGTAGAAGTTTGAGGTGAGTTCGCATGGACCGAGTCGACCTAAGTTGGCCTAAGTGATGTTCGACAAAAGTTGACTAGTGTCGACGATTGACCTAAGTTGACCTGTGTCGAAGGTTGACCAAATTCAGCCTAGGCCAAAGGTTGTCCAAGTCAACCTACGCAAAGAATCAAGTCAAGTTTGTCCGAGTCGAAGTTCAAGTGGCCCAAGTCGGTCGGGCCAAAGAATCAAGACGAGTTGGCCCAGGTCAAGCGACCTAGACCATAGGTTGATCCTCGTCGTTTAAGACCGAAGGAAGTCAAAGGTTGATTTGAATCGGCCCAGACTAAAGGGTAGAGTTGACTCACGTCGGGTTGAAGGCTTGACCTTTCGGCTCACGTTGACCTGACTCTACCTTCAGCTTGAACAAACTCGATTTGACCTTCGGCATAAATTGACTTAGTTCAGGGCCTGAGTCGAAGGTTTTGTATTAAGGAGTTATAAATTCCTTTAGGTGGGCCAAAACTCACTTTGGCCCTAACCCACTCTAAGAGAAGACTTTAGGTGCTGGGTTTTTTTAGGTCCCTCATTTAGTGGGCCAATGAAATGGGGCTCTTTTAGGGGTAGGTTGGGCAATGGACTATAAGTCAAATGAACACCTCTATTATATATTATTTTAGTATTCATCATTAGATTAAATTTTGATCCATGGTATACTTTTCGTAAAAAATCATAGTCTTTAAAATGATGTGGTAGTACTTTATTGAATATTGAAAGCTGGGAAAGTCTTTATACTTACAATGGTTCAAATTTAAGTTCTATAGTTGGATCCCTAAGGCATATATGAGATTGATGGGTCTTTCGAAAAAGGATCACTGAATATATGTGAGTTCAGCTTACATAAGGGAATTGACATAATCCAATAAAAAACCTTAAGACAATGAGAGTTTATGAATCTTTGTTCTTATACGATACTCAACTTTTCTTTTTTATTTAATGTGAGACTTAAACTCATTTGAATTTTCTAACAAGGATGCAATACATATATCATGGAGATTCTCTTTCAGCTTTTCTTCTTTAATACCTCTTAATTTTATGCTGCACTCATATTCTTGCAGATTGCACCTGATTGGAGGCAGGCACTAGCCCTCAAGAGAATAGTTGAAGATCGAATTGCTAAAGGTAATGGACTGACTTGTTTCTTGAGTTTTTACCCCGTAATTTTATCATTAACTAAAGAATTGCAAATGTTTGTTGTATCGATGCAGATGGTGTAATAGGAATTGGCATCACTGCAACAGCTCTGGGACTTATAGTTGGTGGCATTGCCACCGCATTGGCGCGGAGGGGTTGAGAATTTTGAGGAAATAATCTCAACCGAACATGAAGCTTCTTTTTTTATTTGTTTTTCTTCTGGAAATATGTTAAAAGTCAATGGGAAACAATGGCCCGTTGAGAAGTACTGTTTCAACTTTTTTTGTTTGTCAAAGGGACTTAGTGGGTACCTAATTCCAAATTACTCTGTTCAAATGAATTCTTTTTCTACACTGGCTGGATTACACATGCCGTACGTGGTAATAACTTTAAGCCACTGGATCCGTAATAATTTATTAGTAGATTTACATCTTGTTTGGATTAAATTGTATGATTGAATGATGGAAAATGATGGAGTTCAAAAAGAAGAGAAAGAGGTGAGAAATAAATGAAAATGAAAGTTGATTTAGATTACAACAAATGAAAAAAAAAATGAGAAAAAAATATTTTTTTTATAATGTTATTTGTTTGAGTTTATAATATTTATTTAGGGTTTTTTTTCCGTTATGTGTCTTTCATAGTTGGTTATGTAGTATCATAATCGGTTATAAGGTCTTTTAATGTTGAAAAAAAATAAAAATATTCAAAAATAATTAATTATGCAGTGTATATGATAGATTTATATTTTACTTCTGCGCTTTCCTTGGTGCAGTCTAGATTTGAGGCATGCACTCATGTCCACAAAATTTACAGTAAATAGAAATTTTTCTTTAAAATATTAAACAACCTATATTTCTATTCGTAAGACAATAGTAACTAACATAGATTTAAAGAAAAAAAAAACATCACAATTAGTGAGAACACTTTTGAAGTTTAAATAACCAAATTTGGTAATTCGTATATTGATTTGCCAACAAAGACAAGTTATTTATATATATATATATATATATATATATATATATATATATATATATATATATATATATATATATATATATATATATATGTGTGTGTAACGTAAAATAGTATCATCGATCCTAGAGCAGGATGATAAAAACGAAAGACATCATTATTGCCGCATATTCATTGTTAACGTGAACATAGTGAACTCTTGTGCTTTTTTATATATTTCGCAAACATACAGGGCTCCTTCTTCCTGCACCTCCTTGTTTTCTTCCTGCACCTCCATAAAATTTTAAATTCCTCTCTTACCCTTAAACTAAAATACCCTAAAACCCAAAATCTTCACCCTCCTGTATCGCCGCACCTCCTCCTTTCCCCATCCTCTTTCCACTTTGCTGGTTTCTCATGTGCACATTTTCTTTAATGGACATGGAGTTGAACAACACAAGCCAATTCCGGATTGGATCTTCCGGGAAAGAATTTTCGGATCCGGACTGGGTGTGGAGATCAAAAAGAGTTTAACAATAGGTATCAGTTTAGTCAGGACGATGGTTACCAACAAGGAGTTAAAAAGAAGAGTAAACTCTTTGGAAAAAATGGTGGCAGAGTTCTAAGAAGCTACTTAAAAATGTTTGCGTGGACGCAACAAGCTGTTAAGGGATTGATTTCTTCAATGGCAGCCATGAATACTACCAAGCAAATTGAACTTCCGCCTATGGTACATCAATAATCTTTTTCTTCTACTTTTGCTGTTCTTGACAGAATCTAGTTACACTCTCCAACCTTTGATGGCCCCAGCTCCAGAGATTGACACTCTCAATGGAAAAGTCTTTGCTTAGCAGAGACGTTATGTTAAAACATTTGATTTCAACATCAATATTGGACAAAAATTCTGCAGGATGTGCGGTTTGACGAAGGTGTTTTTGATGATATAGTGTTTGAATTGGCTTCTTTAAAACAGGATGCTTCTTTAACTAAATATTCCTAAAAGATGAGATCAGAAACATCATTTGCAAACACCATTTCACAAAAATGTAAATAAATAAAATAAACGTTTGTGAATGAAGTTGTTGAAAGGTTGTTCTTCAAGTTAAGAGAGAGAAATGTCACCACCAAATTTACAGAGTACAGATTCAGAGCGTTAGGATTGATCAACTTATGCAATCATAACCTTAAGCATGATACAACAGTTAAATACTAGGAATTAAACCTGCAAAACTACAAGAGAGCACAAGAAACTATCACCACACACATCGATACGTGACATGCATCTGGGTGATTTCACCACTATAGGTAACTTTAACTACTTGGCCCCTCTCAAGTCCATAATATCGTGCAACTGCATCACTCTGTAGCATGCGGGGAAGCTGAAAACACCAAAACTTAATATAAGAGTGCTTGTGTTGGAATATGAAACTTAACATTCATGCAAAAGTTACACTATAATATGTTCTCAACTATTATTATCAAGCACTTTCATCAAAGAAGCTAAGAACAAGAAAACTCAACTTTTATATTCGAATACGAAAATAACTCAGAATTTAAGATTCATAGGATATAATACATTTGTATATGTGAATAGAAGAATGAATACAAATATCAGTATTCCATATGGCTAAGCACATTTAATCATAATAAACATGTTTCCATCATTCCAAGAATAAAACTTATATACTATTTTCTTACCATTGGTTCATTAAATTCATTTTATTTGTTTTTATCATTTATTTTGGCAACGAACTTCTTCAGATCTTTTGACTCTAGATGCAGAGGCCCTTTTCTCTTATCAGACACACCTCAGCTTTCTCTCCTCTCTCTCTAAAAGCTCTCTCTTCCTGGGTTTATATTGTACTAGTTCTGTAGCCTCAGCCCTGTCTAAAATGTTCCGCGGATATCTTGGATAAGTCATTAAGGTTGAGCAGATCTTAGCACAACACCCTTTCTAAATACAATGGAGTTTACAACTCAAGGTCATGCATTGGTTTTCACAGTTACCGTGACAGGAAGTGTCTATGTTTATCTATATTTGTATTTACTACAACATGATTAAGTACAACATTATAGCCAGCCACTACTTGAGAAACCACAGTAAAGTAAGACATATCTAGGCAACAACTGAGTCCATTATCAAAGCGTAAAAGTTTAGTTACATATTTCAATGTGAAACCAATGTGATCTCCAACAGAAATTGGTTTCATTGGGTAATGTCAAAATGAAACTTCGTTTTATCTACACGTGACTCAACCTAAAGTGCACAAGTTCAGTGAAGATGCACCATATTAATGACTTAAAGAGAAGGGTCCATAACCAGGGCATAGACAATTGAGAATGACGAGGTTCGTGTCTGAGATAGGCTTTTCCAAATTGTAAACTGACCTGCTTTTCTTCTATATTGAACTTCTTCAGGAGATTTTTCTTCTGCCTATCAGTCAGCACCTGATGCTTTGGCTTCAACACATGCTTTGTAATATTAACAAGCAAGTCTGTGATCTGAACAGCAAGGAAAAAATATTTACATGGGTTTTGGGCAAGAAACTAAGTTTTTGCCAGCACACATAAGAAAATCAGTCAATAGGTTTCATATTAGAGGAAAATGAAATTAAAGAGACATCTTTCATGATATAGGTATTATTAAAAAAATAACTGAAAATTACAAGTGCTTGGTGGATCATAACTGAAGCAATTATGGGTACAAACTGAAGCAAAAAATTGTATGCCAAAGGTAGACAAACTCCCAGTGTATCCATGACAGAATATCAGATATACTTGAAGATTGACCAAACAGGGACTTCAGTACATATATATATATTCAGGCTCGAGACACATGAGTTAAATGATCATAACAGTTTAAACAGCAGAGTTTTCTATGACACGAAGAAACTTTTAAAAGGAGAAGATTGTCTCGCTACATATGCCATGTAATGATTGGATCTGTCCTACTAATGAACTAAGAAACAGAATCCTAAAGTTTCCAAGCTTCTAATCTGTCTTCAATTAGCCAAGTAATTATAACTTGTTCTCCAACATACTAACCACTTTTAAAACATTTTCTAACTTCAAAGAGTAGAAGGAATTATTTTCACTTTTTTCATCTTTCCCTTTCACAAAGGAACAATTTCCAGCTGAATCCTTATTCTTCACCACTTACATTGTACAGGCCATTTTTAAGTTGCATCTTCATGAAACTATAGACGTGTACTTCAATACAGCATGAACATAGAAATGCAGAAAACAATGAGACAGTGAAAAATTATGACAACATATGAAGTTAGTGAAACAGTATCACGTGAGCAGAATTTTTAATTATGAGATAGAATCAATGATTTAAAATTCATAAAAGAAAAAGAATGTAGTTGAAAGAGTTCAGCTTTCAGTCCGAATTAGATGATAGAAAAGCATAGGTGAGTTATGATATGAGAGAAAGCCATGGTTTCTGGTTAAAGGAAAATCTCTTGCTTTTAATAAATCAACAAGCAGCGAGAAACCTATAGAAATCAAGAAAAAGCAGTGAAAACGGAGAGAGAATCAAAGAAACCTCCTGCTGTGAAACCATTAACTAAATGAACTTACTGAAATGTGATGATTCAGCAACACTTAGTAGTTAAGACTTATTCACAAAACTCAAATTCCAATCAACTTAACGTTTTATGGTTTTATGGGTGTTCACAATGCAATTGCAGCCACAACTGTGCTACGGTGGCTGCAATTTAAAACCTTGTCCAGAGATGTTAGACTGATAGCTGAGCATAACTGAAGTGAATATTAGTATTACTCAAACACCATGAAATATCTGACATACGTTTGTTCAACATGGTAACCACAACTATTATAAGTGCACACAGGTCAATAATGAAAATCCGTCTCAACCAATCCCGTTAGAAATACAAAATGCAATTTTATATTATCCACCAAAAGCTAGAAACAAATAAAAGAAAACCAATCTGTAGAACATTTATGAGAAATGTTTGAGATAGAATCACAAACCTGGAAAATTTCAACCTTGAAGGAAAAAAGAGCAACGGCTTTCAAGGCCTGGCTAGTAACATGATTCTCCACTATCAAAATAAGACCACTCAAAGTGTCTCTATTAACAATCTGCCCCGCAATGTTCCGAATGGCAGTAACTTTCACAGAACCTGGCCCGCAGAAAATGACTAAAATCTGCAATCAACAAGGAACTGATTTTACTACAAATACAAATGTTCAGTCATTTTCAGGTGTTATTGAGTTAGTCCCTAAACTTCGTTTTGACACAGTCATAAAAAGATAACTTTTTCACTCTGTACGTCAAACATAATTTAAGAGTGGTAAAAATCACCAAGACAAACTCAATTTACAAAAAAAAATGGTAAGAAACATGTACTCACTTTCAGACATAAACATCAAAACATAAATAACTTCATTAAATTAATAAGACCAACTTAACAAAATGAATTTCATCCAAAATCAATTTTTCTTCAAAATTCCGGTCAGACAGGGTAAATCAAATGTGTCTTGCAGATGAAAAAAAAGTTATCGAAAAGAAAGAACCCAGGAGAGATGACCATTCAGTAAACATCAGCAGATTCTTTACACCTATAAAGTAGTAAAAAACACATTGCCACTATATAAAAATTGAATTTTTTCCTTAGATTTCAGGGAAAGACATTGAAATTGAGGGAGAAAGACAAGAGGGGACATGTTGGGTGGAAAAGAGATGAAGAAAAGGATACCCTTTTGGAAGGGTTGGTGGCGTGAGTGAGGGAGAGGCGGAGACGGTCAGGGTCGGGGGAATGGCCGTGCATGTTGCGGAATTGGGAGAGAGAAAGGTCGATTTCGGTGGAGGGAATGGAGTAACCTCTGTCTCTGAGCATTTCCAGAGTGGTTCTGCGAGACAAGTAGTATCTGTGAGTTTCAACGGTGCCATCATCGATGAACTTGCTCAAACAACCTTTGACTTCTTCTGCTTCTTCTTGTTCTTCTCCTTCTCCTCCCACTCTCTCCAACTCCAACCCGTTCTCAGCTGCCATCTCTCTCTCACTGTGAATCAGAGCCACTTCTGTTCAAATTTTTCTTTTTAATTCACTGCTGATTGCGAGCATTAAATTAAAACTGACATATTAATTCATTTTCATATTTCAACTTTTTTATGAATGTATTGATTAAATAATGAAAATATGAAAATTATAAGAAAAAAACTTTATACCAGTACCAATATAACTTTTAAATGAGTAAATATATGAAGGTTAAATATCTTTTATTTTCTGAATTAGAATTTATTTTTATTTAAAATTTTAATATATTTTGAACTTTAAATTTAAAAAATAAATAAATATTTTTTTTTAATTTACTTTTTGTTAATTTTTCTTTTTATGTGTTAATATATTAATGTTAGTGTAACATCCCAATTTCAGCAGCTTAAAACTAATAAAAATAGGGAGTTTCATCATAGTTCCAAAACAAATAATCCAGTGTACCCAATATATTAATACAGTCTTACAAAAAGGTATGACTATAAAAATATATCACTTATACACTTAAACTAAACTAATAAACTCTGTACTACCGACCACTGCTAAAGCTCCCCCTGGAAACCTCTTCTTCAACACTAAAACGATGGCTCTTCATCCTCCATAAGTGCCTTTGACACTGCAACCATATATGCTCCCACCGAATAGGTGATCATCGCAAAAGGAAACATGCAACACAAGACAGGAACACAAAAAGCAAGGGTAAGCTAATCTGATTAAGGAATCATGCAGTTCAATTATAAAAAGAAACCATGCAATCTTTCTCATTATCACCAGAATCATATAAACCACCACAACACATATACATGACTCTAAACTCAATATCCGGATTACGTAAGCAACATCGGATCTCTTGGTGGCTTGCACCTGCGACGATTCCCAAACTCTGCAGAGTTTGGACACAAGGGGTTATCACCCAACCACTCCCAGGGTAAGTCCCATCACCTCTATGGCGGATCGGGTCCATAGACCAGGACCTCCTGCTACTCCCCCCGACGT
>Ga0099822_1011921_pt1 | contig 10504 bp, 2 predicted proteins | sample CowpeawhiteBW_FD_76839 | JGI IMG/M metagenome (GOLD analysis project Ga0099822, IMG submission 76839) | Root nodule microbial communities of legume samples collected from California USA - Cow pea white BW | ecosystem: Host-associated > Plants > Roots > Nodule | place: USA: California | collected... | reverse complement strand
TATTATTTAATTTAATTAATATAATTAAAATTGTTTGACGAAAACAAGTGAATATATATATATATATATATATATATATTTCTAACCGTCTTAAAATCTCATCAAACAAAGATAGGTAGGTTAACCTATTTATATTTATATCTATATGCATATATCCATAATCTATATCTATATCTATCTATATATTATAATATTATACAAATAAAAGGAACTTTTTTAGGAACATTTTGAACACATAAAAAAAATCAACAATGAAAACAAATATATTATTCCAATAACATTTTTATGTTCTACAATAAATTTTAAAAGCATATCAATACTTTCTTAACATAAATCTAGAAAATTATTAATAATATTTTAATTATAGTAATAGAATGGTATATATATAAAAATATTTTCCATGATTAATAATATAAAAATGGTTGTTAATTTATTTTGCATAATACTTCGTAATTGTATATGTGTTTTAACATCTCAAACGGAAAGCAATAACAAAATAAATCAAAGAACAAAATACATGGATAAACAAATAAATATAAATTGTTCTTAAATGCTCTCAAACTTTATATGACATTCCTTATAAGGTGAAATCACCCATCTCTCAATCTTAATAGTCTTTATTAAAACATTTTTTCTAATAACATGCTTTGGGGCGTCAAGAGTATCATCTTCGATCAGAGAAGTGAGAGCAACATCAAAACTCAAACCAATTCTTAAAGACAGAACTTTATCATCATTTGACTTATGTGAGAATTTAGTGAGTAAATCTTGTACAAAATGAGGAAAACTTAGAAAATTTATAAAGTGGAATAGGTTAGGAAGAAAATTTTACAAATATGTAAATTATTTATAAACTTCTGCCGTGTCAACGAATGTGATATTAAAACACATGCAATTAGGAATTAAAAAGTTTGGGACAATGATACATGTAAATATACAATTACAAAGCTTTACCAAAGACTTCAAAATCACATTTCTAAACTCTTGCACCATGTTTTCATTTCAACATTTTTTAACTTGAAATGATTATTGAAATGTAGGTAGATCAAGCTTGCGACAAAGTCTTATCCATGAGTTGGTCAAACTCTTTTGAAAGTTTGGCAGAATTTGTATTTTGTATACAAAAATCAAATTGGTGGAAATAGATTTGAGAATGTGGAATATAAGTCAAGGACAGAAGTGTAAAAAACTCATTAAAGGATGTACCTTATCATTAGTTTCAAGAACCTTAGAGCATGATTTCTAGAGTAACATAGATGCATCTCTACCAAATAGCACAAAAGTCGTTGAATCTATTTCATCCATGACTCTAGCCTTAATTTTATATCTGTAAAGATGAAATGAAAACATGTTACAAAATGGGAATGAAAAGGAAATGCAATGTAAATGTAAATGAAATTAGCATATATTTCATAATGATTATATTTCCATATACTAAGGCCGCAACATTTCAAAAGAATTTCAAAAATTTTATGTTAAGTAAATATTGATATTCTTTTAAATTTTATTGATTTGAATTATCTATTTTATTATTAATTGAAAATCATTTTTATATATACCATTATATACTATAATTAAAATATGTAGTCAAAACATGTACCATTATCCATGAATATCCATTATGAATTTTACTCGCAAATATTAGTAATTATATTTATGTTTTTATTCCAAAATGTAGATAAGCTCTTGATCGTCTTATATAGTGTTTTTGAATTGTTTTACAACTATAAGACAATCTCCTTTCGGTGTTTAATAGACTTTGTATTTTGAAAATTTTTCCAAAACATTTTTATCATTCAACCTTCTTTCTAAAGTTAATATCTTTTGGTGGTTAGTGTTGGGAATCCAAGTGTGAGTCTAAGTTTCATATTGAGTAAAAATGAAAAAATTGAGCATCATATAAGGATGAAGACGCATAAATCCATCATTTTAAGATTTTAGATTAAGAGTGATGTCATATATGGGTTGGAGTTATGTGTCATTGGTATTTATCTTCCCGGTGAGTCTAAGTTCTACATCAAATAAAAATAAAAAAATTGAGCACCATATAAAGATAAAATGCATCCATAACATTGCATTAAAAATTGTAGGACAGAAAGTCAACACATCACCCCTTTTCAATGGATAAAATTGACTCCTAGAAATAAATAATCTCTTCATTTTTCTTGATTCTCATGATTTTTAATTAATCTCCCCCTGAATGAGTTATGTTTTTGTATTTCTCCTTTGACGTAGTGTATAAACATAACTGATATATCATTGCTTCATGGTGATGCAAGAATTTTAAACTTTATTAAAAAATGTAGTTATGTCCGTTAATATTCGATAATCGTTAGGAATTTCTATATTGATTTTTTTTTTCTCTTATATTATTTTATACTTATTAAATTGTGATGAAGACTACGAGTATAGAAATAGTCAAGATAAAATTTTGTGAAAATCATTTTCTAAACTTACTAGTAATTTGGTCTTTCTCTCCAATATATGAGTCTTACGAGTATTTGTTTCATTTTTAAATTTGACATTAGACTTCACCGTGTCATTCAGAGAAAAAAATAATTTATTTTCACTACTTAAAATTGCTACATCTACTATCTCATGCCAGATCCATGGAATATTAGGATTTCCACCGATATAATAGTTAGGACCTGAAGAAACTTTAATCCATAATTTATATATATATATATATATATATATATATATATATATATATATATATTATAAACAGTTAATGTATAATTTAAAATATTTTTTTAATTTTAATATAGTTTACATTTTTAACATTTAAAAAAAAAATCTATATAAAGGTTTTAGCGGGTACCGATAATAGTATTGAGTATTCAATATGTGTTCATGATGTTTAAATATCCATTCTTTTGCCAAAACTTTTCATTGTAAAAACAATTAAAAATTATTTTATAATGATAGTATTTATCACATTTTCTTTTATGAGTTCCTTGGTCTCCTTTATGATTTAATATCCCCAGTTGAAATCATCACAATATTTTCCTTCTCCAGAATGACTGGATTCAACATTTGTGAAAATCACCCAACTTTTTATATTTTTCTTTTCCAAGATTCTACTTCTGTGTCTTGACTTGTGTGTCTTACAATGATTCCCAACAAGTTTGCTACAATCTAATGTTTATGTTGTGAGACTTAACATCACATAGTCAAACTTCATTAACATCATTTCACCAATTTTCTTTCTACTGCTTTGCTAATAAAATATCTCATTTTAATGATGAGATAGGTAACCATGAAAAATATTTTTCTACGAATTAGACACTTAATACTTTTCAAATGATTTGTAATTTGTAGATATTTTTTATTTTTGTTTTAGTAACTTCATGAACTCATTATGTTAATCTCAATTAAACAAAAATAAGAGAAGAAAAAAGTAAATTGATATCTGCGAAATAACCTATTCATCCTACAAATGCACACGGCAAAAGAGAAGAAAATATAAAATTGTTCCAACATGTCACACACACACCAAAAAAGGAGACGAGAAAAGGAAAATATGATCTACTGAAGCATTCTGACAAGGGTTAATTACATTTATAATTCCTTGACTATTTTACATTGGTAAAGAACTAAAATATAATTAAATTATACAAATAGTACGAAAAAAAACTGATCACATTTAAAAAATATAAAAAATAAGTTACCTAAACTAACTATTTATAGTATTAAAACTTGAAATATAAAGTTCATAATTGGAATAACCAAAGTATACTTAAATCATATGTATAAAAGGATCAAAGATGCAGGTGTGATGTATGGATTCAAACCATTAACACTTGTTTTGGATTACTTGAAAATTAAAAACAAAGGTTTAGGCTTGAGCAAAATATTCACAGTTTTGCTGTTGTATATGTAAACTGTGAAATCGAATGAAAATAGAAAAGTAGCACAGACAACATATTTGTCTGCTTCTGCGACATTTCTTGCAGCATCCACTGAAATTGCATCACAAAAGATTCAAATAAACAAATAGATTTCTGGTTGAATCTAACCATTATCCAAACTATCATATAGAATTATGACAACACTCCCGCAACAAAAAAAGTACCATATTGCAACTCCTTGATTGCTGCACTGCTACGCTGTTAACCTGATATATCAACACAGGCAGTCCCATATAGCCACATAGCATGTCACAATCATAGACGGCACGCCAACAGCCATCACTACAATACTATGATTACTACCATTGCCATAATTATGTTGCTTACCAAAACTATTTCAACAAGTTTAATCCTTTATGCTAACCCAAATTGAGAAAAACAACCTTAACACCCACAAGCCTACTAATAACATGGTTGGGATAGATATCAGATACAAGTATTATAAGACGCAGTGCTAAACACAGGTTGAAAGTAACAATAATTCAAACCATCCGACTGAAATATGCTCAATTAAGATTTTCAGTGATCGTGACATACACAATTGGTAAAGAGAAAGACTAAAATAGTACACCTCCACGACCAACAACAGCAACAGGGTCTTAAATAGAAGGTTCTTTTTTTGATGTTGATGCAACAAATGCAGAATTAGTAGAGTAACAATAATTCAAATCATGAGACTGGATTATCCTGAATTAAGATTTGAAGTGATAGAGACATACTAAATTGATGAAGAGAAAGACTACACATTATCTCCATGATGAACAACAGCAACTGAGTCTTAAATAGAAGGTCCTACTGATTTATCAAGTGCATGCAACAAATACACAATTAGTAGAGAGAAATTTCACATGAAGCAGCTATTATGCACTAGGGATCTACTCCTTGGAAGACTTGTTGATAAGAGACTTGTGAATGTGAGGAATGACTCCTCCACCAGCAATGGTTCCTTTTATCAGGGTATCCAGCTCTTCATCCCCACGAATGGCCAGCTGTAAATGCCGGGGAGTGATACGTTTCACCTTGAGATCCTTGCTAGCATTCCCTGCAAGCTCCAATACTTCAGCAGTGAGATACTCCAAGATTGCGGCAGAGTAAACAGCAGCTGTAGCCCCAACTCTACCATTCGCGGTTGTCCTCGACTTCAATAGCCGGTGGATACGACCAACTGGAAACTGCAAATTACAACATACAAGAACCTCATGTAAGACAACATACGACTTTGCTACTCCTTAGCCCAATGGATCAATAGTTCCCACAAACTATATGCTACCATATTCTGTGGAATCAGAATACAATGATTTGGTCAAAACATCAAAAAGGTTGGTGAAATTATAGTAAACTCATATCACATTAAAACAGAAATTTTTGGAGACATGACCCCTACATAACATGCTTCAATCTTCTAGCTACCTAGAAGGGACTGATTTCAATTTCTAAATCCAAAGGCTTTAATCTTCTAGCTACACCAACTAGGGACTGATTTCAATTTCAAAATCCAAAGGGTCACCTAAGACAGTTTAGTTCTTTCAATTCCTCAATCACAGACGAGAAACCAAATATAGTCAGGTAAATCTCCCTAAACAGATGAACTTTTGGTTGTAGCATATCAGAACCATGCCAGTAATATTAGAAGCATTTGTAATTTGTAATGGAAAATAAACAAAAGCAAACTAATATGTAAGCAAATTATCTGACTCTAGATAAGTTTGTTTACACAATATCGCGACCTACATCTAAACATCAACAGTAGAAATTTTCAGGTCTAACTGGACTCGAGTTGTCTTATGGGCTGCGATAAACGCGTTTACATTATGTCGATGCAGCTCCAACATATTTAAAATAACAATCCAAGTGTTTACATAGCAAAAGTCAGTCAAAATTTACATAGACTCAACACTGACTTAAAAAATGTCAAAATGACAAGAACAAAAACAAAAATGTCAAACCAACATGTGTTCGTGAACGAGTACGCTGCAATCAAACTTACTAACTCAGTATACTCGCATTAAACCTTCCAGATAATTAAAAGAAAAAAGAAAAATAAAAACTTTCAAAGAAAAAACAGACACCAACATTTGATTTTTTTTCCCTCTCCCGCTGGTCAGAACATCCCACGGAAAAAGCACAGCTAATATCTACGAAACCCGACAACAAATGGCTCACATTGCGTTACCCCAATAACGAGGGTTAAGAAAAGAAAAGAATTTACAGAATGAGTGCGTGGAGATTTTGCAGGGCTAGGAGGGAATCGGAAGAGGTAAAGGAATGAGAAAGGAAGGGAGATCTGAGAACCTGAAGGCCGGCACGAGAAGAACGTGAAATCGGCTTCTTCTTGTCCTTATCTTTGTTGGCGGCAGAGGTTTTGCCGGTGATCAACCCCTTCGCCCCTTTCCCGGACATCTTTTACCGCCAAAACAGTACGAGGTGTTGCGCTGAGAGGAGAGAGAAAGGTAGAGAGAGAAGATGAAGGCAGGTCTCAGACTCTGATGAATGAAGGTAATCTGTAATCGACACAGAGGAAAGGGATTTGAGGTTGTTTCTTGGTCCTTCCTACCACGCTTCTTTATTTATTTATTTTTTCCGCACACGCATCCGCTGACCCTCCAACTTTCTTCTAATTACATCGCCACCCCAGTTTTAAGACTATTTACTTGTTTTCACCGTAAACTGGTGTTTTAAAACTTTACCCGAATTCACCAATCCGACCTTGTTAGAAACCGAATTAAAAGTTAGCCCAACGCATAATTAAATTGGATAAAACTCAGGCAGTCCCTAACAAATGCGTTATAATATTTATATATTGGTAGCAGTTTGGGATGTTATTTTATTAATGGTAAATAGGAATGGTAGTGGATATGGTTAGTAGTTGTATGTTATTCGTTTGATTAAAAAATATGTATGTGTTATATATATCTTATTACACTGGAGTACTTAGTTTGGAAAGTACTAAAGATTAATTTTAAATTTGGAAGTTTTTCATGAAATATTTTTTAAAATTTATTTTGAATTTTTTTAAATAAAACTATCCAAAAAAACTTAAATAAGTTGCATTTCAACAATATAAATACAAATTATGTTAATCTAAAACATATATCTAAAATTAGTACTTAAAACATAACTAAATAATACTCAAAAACATAAGTGTAATATGATTATAATCTCTTAAGCAATTTTAATAGGCAAATGTAAAAGTGTAAATATAATGATATAAATAAAAATAAATCACACTTCAACATTGATATCTTCGTTTTAATATTTTTACTTTGACAACTTATTCGCGAAACAAAGAACTTACAAAATAATTCACATAGTGATATTATTGGTAAATTTGAAATGAAATATTAAAAAACTAAGTTACTTTTGTCTATTTTGAAGAGTCTAAAAGGAAAATAGCTAATTAATTTTAAATTAAATATATTTTTATTACTTGAATTATAATATGCAAATTTTGATTTTATTTCTTTCTTAAAATTTGATATTATTTTGTCCTCTTGGATATATTGTATTTATTAATTTTTATATTTAATTTATAAAACATAATTATCAACAATATGTATAATTTTATTCAATTAAAATTTATCAGTGTGAGATCTTGCTAAACACATGGGTTCCTTTTAATCTATAAAAAATAAAGACGTTTATATACTAGTTTAGTTTAACCAAATAGATAAAATAATATCAGTATAGTTTCATATAATGAGTAAAAAACGTATTTGAGATTTGAATGATCGATTTTAACTTAGATAAACAAGTTACATTTGTATAATTTTCATTATACATCTCTTATCGAATTTTAAATTTTGACCGTATAAGATTTATCTTAAATCTACTTGTGACCATTAAAAAAGATATGAGAAATTCATACATATATATTTCTATTCGACCGGTCTGACACTCCTATTTTCTATATGTTTTAGTCTTTAAATTATTTTAGTTTTCAACCTCTCTAATGCAAAAGATTATTGATAGTCCAAACCGTTCGGGTTGTACTTGCATAAAGTACTCTAATACTTAAGTTTGTAATTGTCCGAGTACAAGTTATATTGAATATTATAATTATGGAACCCAACTACCCTACTTGGACTTTTTATTTATACTATTCATAATGGGTTTTTACTTAGCATGGCCTAATCAGGACCTAAACATACCTCAATGTTATTATTTAGTAGTTGATTTAGGGTCTATCTTTGCTAAATTACATTTAGAATGTTTAATCATATTGAATCATCGAGCATGTCCTACTGATCGGACATACCTATATGACCAACTAGACCCTCTAATTGGTCTTAACTTGGTCAACTACCTCTTGATGTTTGACCGACATGTTCATATTATACAATATATATATATATATATATATATATATATATATATATATATATTACATCTTTACATTTGATGTAATAGTTTCCTTTACAATTACACACACAAACAAACCTATATTTTTAAAAAATTTACAAAACATCTTTCCCAAGAAAATTAATCAACTAGCTCTTTCAATTTTTTTCTTCATTTAGAATCTTATCTTTTATTCTTATTAATTTTATAGTTTCATACATAAAATATGATTATCATCAATATTTTATGTACTAGTTCTAAACATGTCAAATCTTTCAAAATTTGAATTTGTGGCCCTTGATATTATGAGGAAAAATAACTTATATTGAATATTAATTGTTGTAATACATTTATATGCAATGGGTCTTGGTGATTGATAAGTGTGATAATTACCTATTATTTACACTTCTTAGAACCTCTTAATTGTCTTTTATTAATGTATTTTGTGTTAATCCCATGAAAGAATTTAGGATTTTGTTATTTTATTTCAAAAAATAGGTTTACTTTGATGTTTATGGACTTTTGTAGAAAAGAATGGAAGATTGAAGAAAAATCACTAGTAGCTGCATGGAGTCACTCGCCCAGCTACCTAGACGTGCTCGTCCGGCGACCAAGACTCACTAGCCCAGCGAGGAAGGCTTGTTCGCCCAACGTGAATGTTTACTGGCCCAATGAATATCACTTTTTGCTTAAACATTAAAAGTGTCGAGACTCAAAGAAAAAACACAATTTTGGTTTGGGGAACACGACTGGAACTCAAGACAGAGGCTGAGACACTTCTGGGCTTAAATGATTCATCTTTTTTCATTCATTCTACCATTCCAACTCCATTTGTGCTCTAGATGTATAGGAGTAGCTAAACTCCATTTCATTGGGGTTGGATATAATGTACCTGAACTCATTATAGTTTCATCTATGCAATAGAATTTCTTTCACTGCTTTTGTGTTCTATCTACATTATTTTCGTGCATGATGAAATATCTATGCATTTTTGTGGTATCTAATCAATTGAAAGTGTTTTGGAACCCTAGACATGAATAGAACAACCTAGAGGTTTGGTTCTAGACATAGACCAAAGCTTTTGGTCATTCTAGACATCGTTTTTAATGTGTCTATTGTGTTTAAACATCTAAGGGATTAGTATTTTTACATAAAAGTTCAAAACATGCCCCTAAGGGATTAGGGCTTGAATACCTTTGATGTCAATGCTTAAGTAGATTAGAGATATATAGTGTGAGATGATTGCTTAGAGTTATGGTCATGAATTCCAACCTCAATGAGTCTTTGCCTTGATTATTTTATCACTTTCAAGTTTAGAAATATCTATGTTTTCACTTGTTTCGAATTAATCTATGATTACATTCAATGCTTAAATTAGTTAGTACGCCTAATTAACTAAACAAACACAATTCTCGTGGGAAAACAATACTTGGACTTACCATTTTTATTACTTGCATGACTTGATACACTTACCAAAGTCTTAACAGTGATGTCATTAAAGAAATAAAATAAAAATCTAAACAACTAATTTGCTCCTACAACAAAAATATCGTGAAAATGAATTTCACAAATGTTTTGAATTTATTTCATGTCTTTTTATATAGTTGAACAATAGAATGAGCTTTAGGTGAAAAATCATGAGACTAACCCAACTGGTTTGACGCCATTCCCAAAAGTGAATGTAGCAATATCTCTTATTAATATTTTCATGGTCATAAAGAAACTTTCAGAAAAAAAAAAAATAAAACACAAGCATATTTATAAAATGCTTTCATTGAGAGTTGAACTCAAGACCTCCCGCTTACTAAACAGGTGCTCTAACCAACTGAGCTATGAAAGCAATCCATAACTAGTTATGTCCATTTTCCTAAGAGTGAATGTCGCACTATCTCTTATTAATATAAGAGAAATTTTATCATCAAAAGTGTGAAAAAGAAAAAAAAATGAAAGTAATGACAAATAAGATGACAATATAAGTTATCATTGTACACCAAAGAATCTTAAAGAAAACCGGAAAAACATATTCATTATGCTTTCATTGAGAGTTGAACTCAAGACCTCCCGCTTACTAAAGCGGTGCTCTAACCAACTGAGCTATGAAAGCAATCTTTAACATATTTATCTATCTACATAATAAACACTCTAATCAACTAAGTTATCACCTAATTGGTGATGAGAGTGTTAATATATATATATATATATATATATATATATATATATATATATATATATATATATATATATATATATATATA
>Ga0099822_1011914_pt1 | contig 10510 bp, 5 predicted proteins | sample CowpeawhiteBW_FD_76839 | JGI IMG/M metagenome (GOLD analysis project Ga0099822, IMG submission 76839) | Root nodule microbial communities of legume samples collected from California USA - Cow pea white BW | ecosystem: Host-associated > Plants > Roots > Nodule | place: USA: California | collected... | reverse complement strand
TTAAATATATATATATAAATTTATATAAATAATATATAATATATATATATATATATATATATATATATATATATATATATATATATATAGTTTTATAGTCGGAGATGTGTGTATGATAAGTAAAAAAATTATTTTTTAGAGCATCTTTCTATAAACCATTTTTCAAATTTGTCCTAAAACATTATCATTTTCACAATGAAAAAGAAAAATAATACAATAGGCACTCTGGCGTGATCCAGAAACGCATTTCTGGCTCGAAGTTGAGTGGGAGTGTTTGGGAGCCAAATGGGTCTTCTGAGCATCATCAGAAAAATCAAGCGGAAAGAGAAGGAAATGCGAATTTTGATGGTGTAAGTTATTCCTTCAATTCCAATTTCTCTTTTTTTTTTCTTTGTTCATAACACGTTTCGATTAAAACCTGGAATCACTTTTTGTACAGCGGATTGGACAATTCGGGGAAAACTACAATCGTTTTGAAGATAAACGGAGAGGACACTAGTGTCATCAGTCCCACGCTTGGCTTCAACATCAAAACCATTGCTTACCAAAAGTATTGTTCACTTTTTCGCCCCTCAATCGCATTATAATGGCTTCTTTATCTTCCTAGCTTCAAATTTTTTGCTTTCATTTTACTTTATGAGTTCAATTGGCATTGGTAGGTACACCCTAAATATATGGGATGTTGGGGGGCAGAAAACAATAAGATCTTACTGGAGAAATTACTTTGAGCAAACAGATGGGTTGGTTTGGGTGGTTGACAGTTCAGATCTGAGAAGGTTGGATGATTGCAAATTGGAGTTGGATAATCTTCTCAAGGAAGAGGTTTGTTCAATCCAATAGTTTCTTACTTACTGACAAACAAGTTGTATACATGTTGTTACTTGTGTTGATAATTAAAGATATATTATTCGTTCGTGCTTTTGGACTCTTTTTTTATTTGATTGACATAAATTTCTATACTTCTATTGGTGTTTTGAGCTAATATTGTCTGAAGTTAATACTTTGCATTGATAAATGTTTAATATTTTTTTTGGTCTTGGTCCAATGCTTTTACCACTCCAAAGGATTATTTGTAGTATTAGTGCCAAACCCATCACCATAAGTTCTTGCCTTTGACACATGGTCTTTAATTGAACCAAACGGAGTTATGTGATTCCTGTGGTCGACCTCATCTGGTTGGATAAGGATTTGTTGTTGTTAGTTGTAACGAGAAAGTAAACTGTTGTTGTAGCTTCTTGTTTACGAATTTGGAAAGATTACATGATTAATCTCTTTTCTTTTTCATTCATGTGGGTGTTTATTGAGTATTGGTGTTGACAATGCTTTTATTGTTCATCCAACAGAGGCTGTCTGGAGCATCTTTACTGATATTAGCAAATAAACAGGACATAAAAGGTGCCCTTACACCCGAAGAAATAGCAAAGGTGAGCTTAATTTTATATGGTGTTTCTTCCTTGTACAATTTCCTTAATTTCTGTACAGAAAGCAGTCTAGCAGATGCAACAAACTGATTTTAGGAACTGACGATTCTGGTTACTTGAAGTGATCAAGGAATAGGTTTATTTGGTGTATCTGTAATTATTAGCAAAAGTTGCATTTTATATATTTTCAGGAAACATAGAATTTGGATTCTCTACTGGTTTTTTTGTGTTGTTTCTCTACTGTATCTTTATAATACACTGATTACCATTAATTTTGACATTTTAAAATATATTAAAAAGATATTTAAAATATCAACACAGTGTATTTTTAATAATCAGCAGAGGACAGCATAAAAAAACCAGTAGAGAATCTGGACTCGGAAACATAGGAACTAAATGTCAGAAATTTTTTAACTTCTCATATCTCAAGACCCCCGAAAAACGACTAGTAACTTGAGTTACGAATAATTCTAATATGCACTAATCATGTAGGTGCTGAACTTGGAAGCCATGGATAACTCTCGGCATTGGCAGATAGTTGGCTGTAGCGCATACACTGGTGAGGGTCTGCTCGAGGGATTTGATTGGCTGGTCCAGGACATTGCCTCTAGAATCTATATGCTTGACTGATGCTTGTTTATGGCATCTTCCGTGAAATTTGTCCAATTTACAAGAGAATTCTAAAACCCAATATTTTTTCTTAGGAAGAGATTATGGATTCACTGCCTCACTGATATTTTTTTTCTTAGGAGGGGGATGGGTTGGTGCCTGTAAAATTGATATTTGATTTTGAAGCAGCCAGATATTGGATTGCTTGCAGGTTACATACCTGTCATGCACATGTGAAAATTTAGAATACTTGATTATGAATAGGGATTCACCTTTTTAGCTAGCTCGTTCTGTGCTTCTTTTTTATGTGAAAAATTATTCAAGTTGTGGAACTTGATTTTTTTTAAAATGTTGTTTTAATGTTACACTTGCGTGATTTACTTAAGAGCTTCTCACTCTGCCTCAAAACCATTATTGGGTTTATTAGCTATACAAGGCTAGAGGTAGTACTTTTTTTTTGGGGTTGGAGGGGCAAATACAGAGATGCAACAACTTTACATTAAAAATATGTTTTCTGATAGTAATGCATCGGTGAGTCGGTCACAAAGGACAGTGTATTTTTACACTTCGCGGAAGTTTTAAATTGCATCGATTAATTTATGAGAAAGTATATTTTGACAACTTTCATTAAACTTATTTTTTGTCCTTATACTTGATGAATTCATCTCTACAGCTTTCGGTCTTTTAATTTTTTATATACTTGAATTTAGTAACTATTTTTTATTTTTAGTTGATATAAAAATTAAACTTACATAATGTATGAAATTACGCTTTTCATACTTAAATTCAACGTTTAATGACATTTTTTATAGTTAAAAAAGTTGATGGAAAAATAACAAGAGTAAATTTATATACTTTGAAAAGTTTGACAACTAAAATTGGAACACTCTAATTTTTTTATTCCTAAAATTTATAATTAATATAATTTAGAATAGACTTTATTCTTATTTTATTGAAAATCTCAATAAACAAAATATATAACTCTTTTAAACCTCATAAGATAATAATCAAACAAAAATTAACTACAATTTTACCTAAATCATACACACACAACTATTAGATCAAAAATAACAAAACAAAAATATAAGCTCCCTCTATCTTTTATTTTCCACTTTTTACATTTCTTCTTCAAAACTCAACCTTTAAAATTTTCTCCTTCACTAAATCTATTCTCTCTGATACTTTCTCAACCAAGTGTCACTTGTTCACTCTATTAGTACATATATTTATGTGGATTTCACTATCATCTTTAAATTCTTAGAAAATTCATCCTTAAATCCAAAGAAAATTCAGGCAGATAATCCTCCTAATAATCATAAAATATTAGGTATATCTTTTTATACTTTTATGTTTTTTTTCTTAATTTTTTTTAAATCTCTTGTATATAACGACATATCAATAAATCTTATGTCTTTTAATAATATAATAACTATTATATATATTATAATAATCACTTGTATATATTTTAAATAAAATAAATAATAAACAACCTTAAAAAAATACGAATTTAAAATATATAACCCTTACTCTTAATGTTAACTGTGACTATATTGATTTTATATATCATATCTTTAAAAATAATTTTATTACTGTATTTTGAAAATATAAGAAATATTATATAGTGGGCTTTGGGCTGGACTGCTATTAATCAGGAAGGAACTGTTCAGTTCTGAACTTGAATGCTGTGTGCGGTGTGGGTTGTTGTATTTCCCCAAACGAAACCATTTCTATTGTTTCACCCATCGCTCATGGTTCTTCTCTTTCCTTCGCGCGATCGCAAAGTAAGTTGTCTTCGTTTTTTCTTTCTCCTTTTTTCCATGCATAAGTTTTTGGTTTTTGTGTTTTTAATTAGATGCTTCCTTGCAACCAGCGATTCCAATAGTTTATGTTTTTTTTTTCTCTCTTATGAAATTTTGGCAGATGTTTGATGGGCTTAGTGTGATAACCCCGCGAGTAGCCACAAATTACAACTATGTACGCTATTTTTTTTTTTTTTTTTACAACTGTCTCCATATGCTTCAGCATGTTTTAACTTTAATCTTTGTCTATGTAATTTAAATTGTATCCCATCAAATTCAGATGTAAATTTCAATTTTAGGAAGGAGTGTAAGGGGTGCATGAACGTATACACACACATAAACAAATTTAGCTTCAAACTTCAACAACTATCAATCAAATCAGTTCATTGTAATGAACTTTGCCTCTTGTAGTAAATTTTGTTATAATTGGCTCATAATGGTCAAGCTATATAATTAATCTTCAGAGCAAAAATGTGTTAGCAATTGAGTTATATACAATTACCCAAGAAATTTAAAGGAAGTGAGTTCCATTCAATATCAGTTTTAAAGCACAATACATAATGGTGCTAGGTGCTGGCTAGAATGGATTCCAACAACTAGCAGATTGATGAGCAACAACCAGTCAAATCAGCATCAAGAGTCTCATTCTGCCAAAGAAAGAAGTCTGACAATGGAAGCTTCGTGTCCAATTTAGGATATCACTTTCATGAGTTCATACAAGCATCCGCAGACGAACACAAGACGTGCTTGAGAAATACAATTCAAAAGGTAGATTTCTTTGAAGATTTATGCATCTTATAAGGTCTTTGTTTGTGATGTCCGCTTTGTGGTAAGTGATAAATTATAATTTGTTTGGAACAGATATTAGATGCATCAAACTTTTTTGGGAAAAATGATCGCAGCACAAATGAAGGTGACTCTGTACCCCTTCACAAATCTACAAAAGACTAGAAGGCTTTCTTGAATCATCATCAATAAAGTGATAAGAGAGTTTATAAGACACCCGTAGCCTTATAGAATGCATGCTTTTGCTTTAAACAGGAATAATATATGTGATGTGATGCTTTATGTTTCACTGCCTAGTTGTTTGTTCATTTGTTAACTACTTAAACCCACATAGTCATACAATAGATAAATTGTAGAAGCTTTCTTATATTAATTTATCCAAAATATGATTTAAATTTAGTTTATTGAAAAAAAAAAAATTATTTTCTAATCAGAGCCCATATAGTTGTGTGGGAGCTTGCTTTATTGTTGCATGTGATTGTAGAATTTATAACTATTCAGTGAGCATACTGAAGTCAACATTAAATTCTCTTGTTTATTTGATATTCCGCACCTGCTTTAGTCCTCATAGGAGTAGTTAACTATTAATGCTCAATTTCTTAAAATATGAAGTTGCATCATTGCTTCTTAAGCCTTTTATCTGTTCTTACATAAAAAGAGATGCATGGTTAATGCTAATCACGGAAGAAATTTACAACATCCAGTTCAAAGGAAAAAACAGAGGTAATGAAGAGCAATGCTAAAATGACTTCCCAAAAAATGGTGTTCCTCTTCACATTGAAGGTTTCTTCATAGTTTTAAATCCCTCAGCCTGTACATAATTTGTGACAAAAAAAGTACAATTAGCGTACAGTGGAATATTATCTTGTGATCCTCCACTTCATCGTCCCTATTAAGGTCAGGTACATTAAACATCATCATGAAGTATAAATTGGTCTTAATCCAGTTAAAAGTATAAATGATGAGGGGTGAACACTTTGTAGCACTATCTTTCTAGAGTTTTCTACGAATGTTATTATCTTCGTTGTACAAAATTTCAGTACCAAATTAGACACTTATATGAAAAGAAACTAAAGAGATAAAATAAACTAAATTTTTTGGAAATTAAAGACTTAATTCATAAAAAGTATCTTATTTAGTTTCTTCAAAATTGATTTTAATTATATAAACTAATTGTCATTTGTTCTTCTACAAATATATACCAAAGAATTATCTTGAAATTGATCTACATCTCTCACGATATGCATGAGAATAAGAGAGTAAATTGACTGTTGCTATTCGCATTCAAACTAAATGCATCACTCGTTGCCTCGGTTTTTGAGGTGGGGGTAGGCAAACAACTTTTCCTAATTGTCCTGCATTTTGTAGTCAATAATTATTGGAAAAACTATTATTCTCATGGTATATAGGGATCAACATCAGGCCATACTAGTCAGGTAGTGAATAATAGCCATTGAACACATCAAGTATTTCCTTTAGGCGAACCGTGATTTGAAAAATGTGGCATAACATAAATCAGTGAAGTCATACTTATTGGAAACTGATAGTTTCATACATTGAGAGAGAGGAACAACTCTACTTTTGGTGGAATCATAAATTTGTTTCCACAATAATGCTAACGAGGGAATAACATATGTTACCTTTGCTCTGCATTGCTGATGCTTACTTTGGTACATCCAGCATTTCTCCTGTAAGCAGGGAGGGGAACCTTGCCTGACTCAATGTTTTTTATGTCCTCAAGGAGCATCTCATATTGCCTCTTGACTTCAGCTTCTGTTTCTCCAACAAACATAGCTATGTTGTTCCAACGGTCAGGGGTGTCCTTATCATATATTGCCAAGGCATTTTCAAACAGTTTGTTCTTCTGGGGTGTCCATCTTAGACTGGTGTTTGGAGAAGAAAGTGTTTTTGATGTCATTGCTACAAAAATCAGACGTGAAGAAAGTGAAAATCCTTTGGACAACTAGTCACTAAATTAGGAAGAATCTTTGACTGCAAAAAGGGACTTAAGATGAGTGAGAAAACAATGGATAGAACTGTAGAAGACTGGTGGGAAACACAATGAAGTAGGAAGTTGTTGAAGTGAATATTATAAGGACACTAGATTCAAGAAATGACACTGCAAAACTAGTAATTGGTGCGTCTTTTAAACTATATATGGTAAGTTTGCAAGTTGTCAAACAAAAGTACAAGTTATTAATACTGTGTTTATATAATATGATCACTTTGCAGCGGGAAGATTAATGAAAGGATTTAAGTCCTGAAGATTAATCAGTTGCTTCCTTTTCAAGTATTCTAGTGTTTGTCCTGAACGGCTGAAACTTAAATAAGGATTTTGGACCCAGTATTCCATGTTTGTTCTACTGGTTTAGTACATGTGATATTTGAAACACTAAACAATAATTTAGAGAGATTAACATAGTGAATTTATATGCATTGTTCGCATTTTGGTTCAAGTAATGGTAGATAATAGAAGCTATTGTAGTTGTTATGCAAACCCTATCATGATAGTGTTATCTTACTTTACCAAAAGAAAACCTATTATCTCATTGTATTTTTTTTAGCTTCATTACTCAAATCTCTTTTTCTCAAATGATATCACTCTTCTAGTGAATTTCAATGTTTATTTTTTTCCACCAGATGAGTCGCACTCATCTCACATTTTGATTAAGTAGACGTGATTATTATTATACTGTTTTGAAAGTTCATCAGCGATTGGTTCATTAAGTTTTTTTTTTCTTCTAAGAACTTTAGATCATCGCACTGCACTTAGTTAATTTTGTGGGACTTGCCACATAAATTGAAGAACTATAATAATAAACTCACTTTAAAATACGATTGTTAAAAATTGTTAAAAGAGTTACTTTAAGATAGTTGCATAGTTTTTACAATCGATGCTGTTCTTATTTATTTGGGGTCTGAAGCAGCAAGAATGGGAAGTCACTTCTGATAAGAAGTTGAAAAGAAAGTTACTTTCCGTGGTGACAATAAAAGAACATTAACTTTTATATTTATATAATATGCATTTTTCATTTATTTAGTAACGAAAATCATTTTTCACAACCACTATTTATGCATTTATATAAATAATATTTTAAAATTAATAAAATTATTTTACATAATTATATAAAAGGTTAAATATATTTTTTTGTCTTTAAATTCTTTTATATAAATTAAAATTCATTTTTGTATCAAATTTTTAAACTTAAAATTAATAAATAAAATTATTTTTACGTGTCAAATGAAAATTTAGGATGATGTATTTATCTATTTGATAAGTTCCAATTGAGATATTAATGTAAAATATTGTTTAAAACATAAAAAAATAGGTTAAAAATATTATATTTATTAATTTTAAAATTTGAAGATCAAAATAGATTAAAATTTTAGAAATAGATAAATTTTAATTTTAGAAGTAATAATATATTTAAAGTTATATAAAATTATGGAGTTTAAGTAAACAAGGGAATATAGATGTTGAAGTGATAAAGACGTTAGCCTTGCCAGCAATTCCGTTTTTGAATGAAGAGAAAACATAGGACGCTAAAAAACAGTAACACGTGGTTTACTTATCAGTTCTCCATATTGCATTTAGATTTTATAAATGTTCTTAATAAATGTATTAGGTACCACAATGTAATATTATATTATAAATTCCACGTGCTAAGTACCTTCATCATCCTGTGCAAGGACACGCGTCACCATTTTCATCTTCTAAGAATAGCGATAATAAAATTGAAATAATATTTTATACTTCGCGTAAATCTTTTACCAACTCTTGTATATTTATTTTAATCTTTGAAGTTTGGTATCGATATTTTGAATATAGAAAATATTAAAAGTAATTTTAGCTTGAAAAATAAATTATAAACTCTGGATTGACTCCATAATTGGGTTAAATGAAACTAAAATTAAAGATACACTTTTACAATATGAAAGAATGCTTTTGATTTATAAATTTGTTTGTTTCAAAAAACCCTTTCTACTTGGAAAAAAAAATGGTAAAACTCTGAAAGAGTTCTTTTCTGATTTAAAAAATGTTGATAATATATTTTTAACGTATTTTTATTATTACTAAAAGGTTTACTATATAAACCATATATTTTATGAGTTTTCTTCTTGTTTAATAAGTTTTTTTTAATTTGTAATAAAGTTTAACTAATAATAAAATATGCATCTATAAAGTATAATGGCATGTAGGTGAATGTATAAATTTCTCCTAAACCTTATTATAACAATAGCATTCATGTTTGTAAATAGTTTAGCTTTGTAGGAAAATTACACTTTCTAATGTGAATTAAAAGTATTGGTTTGAGTTGAAATTGATAAAATTTCATAAGGGTATATTATATATAGGGTGCTAAAATTGTTATTAGTTAAATATGTTGTTTTATGTAAGCCAATATGTATCTTAATATGATTAAATTGTTTGTAAGTGTTATTGTATTTGGTGAATTATATATATATATATATATATATATATAATTTAATTTAATCCTAATTACTCAGTACTTACTTAAGTAGGCTACTGTTTTATTACAACAAGTAAAACTTATGTATGAGATTTTTATAGGTAATAAACATAATTAATTTGTTTCATTTTGTTGACTTTCCAAAATAATATTGGCAATGTACCACCAAATTTACCTTTATTGTTTTATATTATCATCTTAATTTTTATTAATAAATATCAACAAGAAGAAATTAGAAGTTATTAATAACAGATAATAAATCAGCTGCCAAAAACACTAAATTAAATTAGGTCCCACCGAGATTTGAACTCGGGTTACTGGATTCAGAGTCCAATGTCCTGACCACTAGACCATGGGACCAGCTGTTGGTATCACAGGGCTCTTAAATTATCTTTACTATACTACTAATTAAACTTACTTTACGAAAGATTTTTGATTTGGTAATAATTTTTTAAATTTATTGTCTAATACATTATTATTAAAATTTATTTTTCCATTTGATTCATAGTTTTTTTCAGAAAACCATTTTTAGTTGGTTAACCTTAATCATCAAAAATAAAATACAAAAATGTAAGATTATAAATGCTTTATATTTTGCTACAATAGCTGTTTTCTAAAATTCCCCTTTTAAAATAATTTTAGTTATAATTACTTGTCCATTATTTGCTGTAAATCTCACCTTGGGAATAAAAACTATGAAAATTTTGTATATGTTTTCTTTCTTATCTTACTCATATAATTAGTATTTTCATTAAAAGGTGAATTATGAAAAATATTATTTATAAGATTGACTAAGAAGAAATGCATTACTAAACTGATAAACAAGTGAAGTGAAAGGAAAAATGATAAAATAGTAATAATGATAACCGCATAATAACAAAATAGTAATATATAATGATAAAAACACTGTATGAAAACTAAAATAAAAATAATAAATTGTTGGTACAATGAAGATAACATGTTAATATTAATAATAAAAATAATAATGATGATAACAATGTTTTCATCGTGTGAAAGTGATAACAAATGTTTTTGGTAACAATAATAATGATGTACAAATGTAGTTGTGCTAACATTGTTGGTGATTATTATGACAACATAAAATAGAATTATTATTAGATAAGAATGAAAGTGAAAATATTTATAATAATAATAATAATAAATAAAAAATGAAGAGAGTAATAGCAATTACAATGAAGAAAAGTAATAACATGATAATAACTATAATAGAATTGAGTTCAAGTAAAAATAGAAAGAAAGTTGACGATTCTATCATGTTATCTTCGAATGCATATATATATATATATATATATATATATATATATATATATATATATATATATATATAAATACACATATAACAATCTTTATTACATATTATTTACATATAATATTAGCAATATATTAAACAACACACTAATTT
>Ga0099822_1011909_pt1 | contig 10515 bp, 2 predicted proteins | sample CowpeawhiteBW_FD_76839 | JGI IMG/M metagenome (GOLD analysis project Ga0099822, IMG submission 76839) | Root nodule microbial communities of legume samples collected from California USA - Cow pea white BW | ecosystem: Host-associated > Plants > Roots > Nodule | place: USA: California | collected... | reverse complement strand
GTACACAAATATTTCCATCAAAATTGATATTTCAAGTAAATATTTTTAACCAAATTAAGTTAATTTAATTAATATTTTACATTGAACTTTATTTAAAATGGTTTAAAAGTTGTTAATAGAAAAGAATTCATAAATTAACTAGCTCATGTAACAATAAAACACATATAAATTTAAAATTTGAAAACAATTTTAAGTAAAGTTAAGTTGAATGTGAAACATAATTTTAAATAAACTTAATTATGTTAAAAATATATGATAAAAATATCAAATTTAATAAAAATATTTGTATAACATTTATATAAAATTAATTTTTGTTTTAATTTGAAGAGGACAAAATTGCTCATTTTTACAAAAATTGGGACTGAATTGAAACAAATTAAAATAAAGGACCAAATTGAGACTAAGGAAATGACACATGGCATAATACTGACACGTGTTACTATCACTGCCACATCACTCTGTCACTGCCACGAGGCACGATGGCAGCTTGACACGTGGCAATTTTTTGATTTTTTTTTAAAAAATTCAAAAAAAAAATAATAAATAAATAATTCAAAAAAAATAAAAAAATTCAAAAAATCGAGAAACTCACACGTGGCATACCTTCTAATGGTGTCAACCTTCACTTTAATGAATACCATTTTAAGATTTTGACTCCAAAATGCGAATTAAAGACATAATTAAACCATTATATTTTAATGAGTTAGCGGTCACCAGCATTCTTCTATTTATAATTAATTTGAATGCCGTTATACGTTGTCTTCATTGGTCCTGTGTGAAAACAAAAAATAAGATGGGCGTGGAGAGTGCGCATGAGGGTTGAAATCGTGGAATCCAAGATTTGATTCCATGTACAGTGGCAGCTACTGGCGCCGCATTTCAAGAGTTTGTCCCACCCCTCGTTTTCTGATGCTTCAATCCTACGCCGTAAACTGCGTCTAAACCCAACCACACCCAACGTACAACTTTAACCATGGTTAAACATGCGGCTGCTACTTCATTATGATTAATTATTATTCCATCCCACTAGCCTTTCGGTTTTTTTTTGTTAACAGTGAGTGAGAGAAGTGACCGTTTTATCCTGGCAATGGGCCCCACCTATATCGTCAACAATTATTAGTCACCCCGTTGTGGGGTCCACTCTTCTACCACCCACCACTCACTCACTTTCTCTTCTATGTAACCATGACATCATCGTCTCGCAATACACCCACCATGTCAACTTCCCCATCACTCTAGCTAGTGTCTAGCTTTTAATAATATTATTGACCGTCAATTACAAACCAACAACATCTTTTTTTACCCCCCATTTTTGTTCATTGTTTTTCTCCCTGCATTATTATTTTACTTTTTCTAGAAATTTAATAAAGTTTTAATCTAATAAACCATTCAGTTATAGCAAAATCGGGTCAGTTCCATCATTACTTTGTAAAAAACGGATAATCATGTTATTCTATCATTAATGGTGTGTTTGGTCACGCATATACAAAGTTTAGAGGAATAGAATTGAAAAAAAAAAATTAAATATTTGAGACAAAATTGTATGAAAATCAAAATAAATTTTTATTCAACTTTCTTTACTTATATGCAAAGATTCAAGAGAAAAGAGTGTCTTTTTTTAACTTTTATATTAAAAATTAACTTCATAATTAGAGAAATAAATTTATTTCATTAAAATCAAATAAAATATAACAAATCTAATAATAATAATAATAATGAAATAAATAAATTAATAAAAAAATAATTGTAACAATAATAATAGATATAATAATATTAATTAAACCAATATAATAATAATAAATATAAATAATAATAATTTTTAATTATTAAATCTATCGTATTATTCTCTATAAATCTTTTTTCTTAACATATACTTTCCATTTGAGAATCTCAAACCACTGATTTTTAAATACAAATTTTTCTCCTGCATTCAACAAGCACTTATGCTAGCCCAACTACACTAAGTTTTTTTATATAATCAAGTTTGCTCAATGAAAACATTACTCGTCCAACGAGATATTTAGGAAATTATACTCTCTTAGCGAACCCTTGACTCCCTTAGTGACTAATCTCTCATGAGATCTCTGAATTTTAATTAAAAGATTTTCTTGGTGAAGTGATATTGACTCATCCTTCGAACAAGTACTAAAAGTCTTAAAGCATAAAATTCGCTCAATGAGACCATACTTGTCCAGCGACCCACATGAGTTCTTTGAATTTTAATAAAGTGACTTTTGCTTAATGAGCGATTTACTTATCTAACAACCCAAACTTTGATAACCTTATTCAAAAGGCCCAATCAATTAGCATAATAACTTGAGTTCTCTAGAATTTAAAGTCTTGAATTTGGTTTAGTAAATTTCTCACCCAAAGAGTCTACATGATTTCATAAAACTCAACAAATATATTAAATCAACCTATTGGTCTACATGAGCTATTCTACTACTCTCTTTTTTTTCATGTCAAAATGCTTCAGATAAAACCAATGTACTAAACAAATTTATCTTAAAGGACCGATGCTTACACAACCATACAACATCAAATACATCAAACTAACTTTTGTGCTTACAATTTAACAACTCATAAGTCCTCAACGTAAAACAAGGTTTCTCATGTACATATGGAAAAATCATAACACTCTTATAATCAAATAATCTAAAATGAAGTACTAATAAAAAACAAATTGTTTCCCTTATCAAAATTAGACCTCTTTGTATTGAAACTCTAAAATTCTTCACTTACACGTGATGCATTACCTACACATAAAAAATTAAGATTAATAGTCCGAACAAGTCCTAATAATGTTACACAAACAAATATTCATCTTGAATCCAAAAAAATCTACATCAAACATCATTTATCCTTTACATGCTAAACTTTCAAAAATTACTCAAAGATTTTTGGTCTTCAAAAAGATTAATAAAATGATAAAAAAAAACTTAAAAATAAGTAAGAAAAGTAAAAAAAAAATAAAATAAATAATAACCTTTACAAAATACAACTCATTTAAATAACTTTTCAATCTATGTATTTTAATAATAAAATATTCAAGTTTTATTTATAAAAAAATCACTTCTATTCTTATATATTTTAAGATTTTAAGAAAAGTTTAGATAATGATTGATTTATATTTTTTATATTTATTGTACATACTCTTTCTAGGACATTGAAGAATTGTGCAGAATTGTATGTGTTGTGAGTATACAATTTAATTTCATAAATTAGGGATGTGTTGATAAGAAAATAAACTAAATAATTTATTTGATTAACTTATAAATTAGTTTGACTATCATAAAGTTCTCTAATAGTGTAATTTTTATAGTTACCTTCTAATTTTTAATTTATAGCTTATTTAATTTTTTACTATTATATTTTTCATTTTAATATATTTTTAATTTATTTTACTTATTAGTATTTATTTTATTTTTCTATAGATAATTAGGTATTACAATGTTTTTAGCATTTCTTAGATTACTTTTTTATTTTGTATGTAGTTCAAATAAAAAAATATTGTAAATTGAAGTTTTTAATTACTTCATGTTAAATTGAATTATTACTAATCACACCAATTCATTTAAATAAAATTGATTATTCAAATATATAATATTATACAAATTTTGATAATAGATAAAATTGTTAAAAAGTTTAATTATTTAAGGAAGAATGTAAATGATAATAACATAATATGATTTCATCTAAAAAATAAAATAAATTATATAATTATATAATTGTATATCATTTTCCATTTATCAATACCAAAACTTATCCATTCAATTACATGTTCATCAACTAATTTATTAATGAGTGTTTCCAAAGACACTTATATTGTTATCACTTTTGGATTTTAGTTTAGACTAATTTTTATGGTGTTATGAAGTATGAGTTAAAGAATTATTTGTATGGAATGTATGGCTACTAAAAGCTTACAACTTACAATTGCAATATAATAATTGGGTGGGGCCACATTATTAAAAAGAAAACAATAAATCACGATTATGTAGTACAATGGGTAAGTTAGTCATTTGGATATAATAAAATAATTATTAATAATATACGTTTGATACGTATTTAATATGTTTTTAGTTTACTAATTTTTTGTCTGTTTCAATATGTATGTAGTGTTTCTTAACCGGTGCTTATGGCACTAATTAGCCGGACGCGCTATCTTTAAGTTTAAACATCATTTTTAATAAATATAAGTATATATGTTATGGAATATATTTTTGAACTAAATCAATTAATTTAAATTATAATTGAACTACGGTAGTAAAATTTCATTAAAATAACAACATGTTGCCAATAAATACATTAAACGAAAAATGAAGTAATTATTGAATAATTTATGTGAAATATAATTTTAAAAAACAATTAATGTTGATAAAATAGTATGATAAATAAAAACATTACTTATGTCATGTTCGTTTACGAGTGAATTACTGTTGTGAGCGAATGACGATGATTGATTTACTGCTGAGTTGGATTGGCGTATTTGATTGCGAGAGAAGAAGGGGATTAGCAAGATCTAGAGATTTTTGAATCTCGTTTAACCGAGGTGATTTGAGGGTGATTCGAATACAGTTTTACCCACAAATTAAAACACTTTCTTCATGTCTTTGAGGTGAGTTATTCGCCTAAGTTGAATTTTGTGTACCTGTGTGGTTGCTGGAATAACAAGAAGGAAACAGTGGTGATTGATGGATGTTGTGGTTGAAGATGGAGGAGTAATTAGAAGGGAACCAATTCCCATTTGGCTATAACTGATTCCACGAAGTGCAAAGGAAGGGAGTCAACTCCACGATGCTGATTCCATGACATTGCAACGAAAAATGAAATCAATTCCCATGACCCTAGAACCGATTTTAGTGAGAGAAAGAGAATGTTGTGTTTTGGTTTTACTTATTAATAATAATAATAATAATAATAATAATAATAATAATAATAATAATAAGAACATATTAATTTTATCTATAAAGATAAAAGAATAATCTTATGTTTTAATCTATTAAAATATTTTATTTTATTACAGTTTTTACAAACTTTACTTTTAAATCCACTTTCAAATCTCTTGAAAGAAACATAAAAACATTACTCTCATATTTACTTCCCTTCAAATCTACTCAAATTCATTTGTTTACTCTCTCAAATCTATCTTCACAAGTGAACACACCAATTTATCTCAATTGTTTTAAATTATCTATCAATTTAAAGTTTCTTATTTATTTTAAATATTCGTCACTTTACAGTTAAAATGATAATATATGTCTTTATTATATTTTTATCTGACAAATATTAACGATCATCATTAAAAATAGATTAAAAAAATAAATACTACCATTAAAATTATTATTAATACCCTTTAACAAATATTTTAATGCATGCCAAAATATAATTTTATAAAAGTATATTATTTGTAACATTTTTGAGATACTAATTTGTTCCAGAAAAGTGTAAAATAATCTTAGACCGAAAATAAAAAGGAAGAAGTATTTTTACCTTAACTAAATGATTCACTTAAGCCAAAATAATCATCTCCCTTGACCATGAGTGTAACACTTTTATTTATAGGGAATAAAATTGGTTACAAATGTTACATATATACATAATCAGATAACGCATAATATCTACCAAATAACAACTAAAATATTTCCTTAAATAACAATTAGAAAATTTTCCTAAATAATAACTAAGATATCTTCTCAAATATCTTCTTAACCATACATAATCTAAGATTCTTTTAGGAGAGTGACATCCTCACGAATTCTTGCAATAAGTTCGGTTTATTATTACTCTAGCCTCGACTTTTTGGCGACACAACATTTCATCTCTGTTAATCATCAATCTACCGTTGACTTTGTGATGACACAATCTACATCTCTGCTCATCATCAATCTATTGTCGGCTTTGTGACGACACAATCTACATCTCTGCTCATCATCAATCAATCATCGACTTGGTAAGGACATAACTCTACATCTTTACTCCTCATCAACCTATCGTCGATTTGGTAACGACACAACTCTACATCTCTACTTCTCATCAACCTATCACCAGCTATATATCGACGTGCTATTTCTGGTGAGGTACATAATTAATGAAATTATGTCTATTTTCATATTGAAATGTTTTTTTTTTTCAAAGAAACGTTTGAATAGAAGGGTTGAATTGTCGTAATATTTAATGTAAGAATAATAATTGAAATTGCGTGAGAAAGGAAGATAACGTGCATCATGTCTGTTGGGTAGGCTTACCCCGTTATTCGATTCCGTGCGTCTAGACTCTTCACTTACTCTTCTGTTTGGTTCATAACACAGTAATGCAACCTAATTCTTGTCCTACTTACCAGAGAACTTTCCAGTCTCATCTATCATTGAAGAAATTAATAAAACTATGCAATGTTTTAGTACGATAGTTGGTTCAATTGTTAATTAAAAAACCCAATACAAAGTAGTAGAAATATTAGATTAAATTAAACGACCATCCATTATCTTGGCCACAAGCAAAAGAGAAAAGAAACGGCTCTCCACTTCTGAATTGGAACACTGACTCCATCCTCATAATCTATACATTATCTTCTTCTCATCTCTCATTACTTATCTCAATACTCACTTAAACAATTGTTTGTTTTAAACTCCAACTGATAGTGATTTTCATAAAACTACTAATATATGCAGCAGTTCATACTTCCGAGCTAATTAAACTAAACGGAATAGTAAAGTAAGCGTACAATGGAGGCAATAGAAAAAAAAAAATTAAGAGAAGGATGGCATGGAATTTAGAATTCAAAAACTATAGAGGATAAGTAGTTGGACTGAACGCGCACTAAATACGGTCAACACGTTTACAGACAAGGCCAAAGAAAATGACAACGTAAAAGAGACCGACAGCTGACGGTTTCGAGCGGGCACGTGTCCTTAACAACTTCTGAGGGACGCGTGTTGTTATCTGATTGGATAGTTCCGTAATCAATGTGGGTGGGTCTTACGTCATGGCCTGCAATTTGCTGAAACTAACCACTGGTTACGACAGCGATAATTAGGGGATTGATTAAGAGATTAAGAATAGTAATCAAAGTGATAGGGTGCTATATAACAGAGAGAGAGGCTGTAACGCAGAACCAAGAGTGGCGAGAGGCATTCACAGATATTTTTTTTTTCTCTACATTTTCTTCAGAGCTTTCAGTGTTTTGTGGTTCATCTTTCTTCTCCTTCTCCCCCCCTCTGCAACACCCCGCTTCTCTGAATCCCTTTCTGTTAATCATCTGTCTTTCAAGCTAAGATTTTCGGGTTTGTCTTTTAACTCACTAAGAAGCAAACTTAGAAGGATTTCTCGAAAGCCAGGTGTTTTCAGAATCGAGATCCAGGTTTTACTGTCAAAATTCGCTTGTAAAATTTTGATCCCCTCCCCCATTTTTTTTTCCCTTTGAAACTAGCAAAGAGGGTTATTTTTGATCCCTCGAAGTTTAATCTGATTTTAAGACCCCGGACCGAGGAGGTTGTCTATTTGAAATCTCCTTCATCCTTTCTTTGTAGAAAAAGTTTTTTTTTTTTTTTTTTAGTTTTATCTTTGTTTTTGAGATCCGGTGTATTAATTAACCACCTGTTCTTCAGTTTTAGAAAGACGCAGGTTGAATTGATCTGATGGCAGCCATGATGGGTTTTTACAGCAGCACCGAGTTTCAACTTCCCTCAGATCCGTTCAGGGGTGAACTAATGGAAGTTCTTGAACCTTTTATGAAAAGTCCTTCCTCAACCCCTTCCTTTTCTTCTTCACCCCCTTCTACTTCTTACTCTCCTTCTCCCATCTACTTCCCCTCCTCACCCTCCTTCCCTATTATGTACTCAAACAACTGCTCCGCATCGATGACCCATGCTTTTGCCGACGGGTTATCCCAATCCAACACCCAAAACATCATAGGCTTCGCGCAAGGACAACCAACGTCTCTTCTCGGCCTCAACCACCTAACCCCCTCTCAGATCTCTCAGATCCAGACTCAAATCCAGATCCAGAGCCAGCACCACCAGAATCCCAACACCCTCAACTTCCTCGGGACCAAGCCCATCCCCATGAAGCACGTGGGCATGCCTCTCAAGCCCACGAAGCTCTACCGAGGGGTGCGGCAGAGGCACTGGGGGAAGTGGGTGGCTGAGATCAGACTCCCCAAGAATCGGACCAGGCTCTGGCTCGGGACATTCGATACCGCCGAGGAAGCCGCTCTGGCGTACGACAAGGCCGCGTACAAACTCCGAGGTGACTTCGCCAGGCTTAACTTCCCCAACCTCCGCCACCAGGGTTCCTCGGTGGGCGGAGGGTTTGGGGAGTACAAGCCGCTCCATTCCTCCGTTGACGCCAAGCTTCAGGCCATATGTGAAGGCCTGGCTGAGATGCAGAAACAGGGGAAGACCGAAAAGCCTCAGGGTTCGTCGAAGAGGTCGCGATCCAAAGTGGCTCCTCCGGCAGAGAAGGCTGATTCTGACAAGGTTTCGGACGACAAGACCATCAACAACTGCTGCAAGGTGGAAGCTTCGTCGTCTCCTGTTACGACTGAGAGCGAGAGTTCCGAAGGTTCTTCGCCTCTGTCGGATCTGACGTTTGCTGACGTGAGCGAGCCTCAGTGGGAAGGTGATTCGGATACTTTTAATCTCCACAAGTACCCCTCTTATGAGATCGACTGGGATTCTCTGTGACGAAGTGTTCGGAAATTTGAAGTCTATGTTTATGTATTGAAGCGTCGTGTAGTCTATAGTATATTTGTAGGTGTTAGTGTCTCTTTCAGGTGGCCACTGCAATGGAGTTTTTGGCAATTGCAGGGCTAGTTTTAGTTAAATTACTATTCTGTCAATATCTTGTATAATCTCTATCTACCTTGGGTCAGAGCTGAATTTTTTCTTGCTTGACCTGGGAGAATTAGTCCAGTTATGTTTCAAGTCTTACTTAATGGAATTATGATATGAATATTGTAGCTGTGATCAATCTACTTGCCTTTCACCTTATAAAATATGTGGAGCTTATTGTGCTATATCGGTTCAGTTTGGGTGGTGATGGTTGGTTCTCTATAAAACAAATCGTATTCTAAAATGCTTGCACGATCGCTATTCAACATCCATCCGATTGAGATAAATAAATCCATGTTAATGCCCTGCCGTCACAGATAATCTTTAACGAGGATCTTGGCGCTGTAGTTTTAACCTTTATTTCAAATTTAACAAGGCAGCAACAATACATAAATACCCTTTATTTTATTCTATAAATATTATCATCACTTTAGAATTATTTTTTTCCAGATTTTATAAGGATTTGTTCATCTTTTCTTAAATGATGGAAAACAAAATAAGTTTATTTTATTAAATTTTGTTTTAAAGGATGTTTCTTAAATATACGGGGTTATGGATTTTGTATATGATCTTATAAGACAAATATGAATATTCATAAGTTTAGAATTATAAGGGTATTTTGAGTCATAAGAGAATTTATTTGAAAGCCTAGATATAAATTAAAAATAATTAAAACTATATATTATTATTATCATAATATTATGCTTTTCCTTGCTAAATTATATATATTAAAAAGTTAAGGGTTTAAGTTCAAGAGGAAAACTTCAAAAACAGTTTCATACCTTTCATTTTCAATTCATAAAAAAATTAGTGTGAAGAGTTTTACCATACGATCCGATATTATCTTTAAAGTAAGCTCAAGTTTCTATATATTTTTATATAACTAATATGCTTTTTTTATACATGCAATTCTCTAAATTGTGCATAAATTTTTTGCTAGATGAAACTCTATCATGTTATGATTCTAAAATCATGTTATGATAATTGATCGGACTTTTTGTTTTGTATCTATAATAATATTAAGTGGTGGAATTGTAAAAAAAAGAACAATTATAAGTGTATTTTATAAGGTAAAGATAGCTAAATTTTTTTAAATTTGATAGACATATTGATGAATTTAAATACTAGGTATGAATATTGTAGTTGCGGGTTGACTTAAATACGAGAAAGTTGAAAAATCATTGTGAAAAGTATTCTAGTTTGAGATGTGAAATTGATAGAGGCTTTTAATGCTGTAAAATTGTGGATTTTTGAGTATAAGTGGAAATTGTGGATTTTTCAGTGAAAATATATGATTGGGAATATGTTGAATTGATGAGTTGTTTGAAAACATGGCATACGGGTCAATTCTTGAGATTTGTAAGAATGGAGAAGGGAGAATCAACTTTAGTGTCATAGTAATAAATGTGGCATATTAGGTTCCTTAAGAACATTGTATGTGTGGAAATGTTGTAAATTGAGGATAGGAATGAGAAAAAATATGATGTGATGAGAAAGTCCTAAATTTTCAGAAAACTGATTTGTATGTAGAATTGTCCCTAGAGGCTGTCAGGTTACTAGGGCCCAATGCACCCCAACCCATCACCCTTCTCCGTCCATTCATACTGGGTGGGTTGTTGCTAGTGGGAATCGAACCCCCAACCTGACCTTTAACACCTCTGGCTCACCAGCAGATGCTACCAGT
>Ga0099822_1011904_pt1 | contig 10518 bp, 5 predicted proteins | sample CowpeawhiteBW_FD_76839 | JGI IMG/M metagenome (GOLD analysis project Ga0099822, IMG submission 76839) | Root nodule microbial communities of legume samples collected from California USA - Cow pea white BW | ecosystem: Host-associated > Plants > Roots > Nodule | place: USA: California | collected... | reverse complement strand
TTAAAATAAATATTTTAAAATTTTAAAACAAAATATAAAATAAACTTAATATTATTAAAATGTTTAATAAAAATATCATTATAAAATTTATATAAAAGTTAAATTTGATCTCAATTTGAAGATGATGAAATTGAAAATTAAAAAAAAATGGATTGAAATATAATTAAAATAACAAATATATGGACTAAATTGATATTCAAACAATGATTTGACACGTGTCACCTTACTAACTTGACACGTGGCACAATATTGATGTGACACGTGGTATGAATAATTTTCAAAAAAAAAATTAAAAAAATTAAAAAAAAAATAAAAAAAAATAAAAATGAGGAGTTGACATGTGACATATCCTTGACACCGTTAACACAATACTAACGAATGAGCCTAATTGTTACACATTTTCAAAACTATGGACCTAATTGAGACTAACCAAAATCCTAGGACCTATCTGAGATTTTTCAACAAAAACATGGACCAAGGGAGTATTTTAACCTAATAAAAATCAATAATGATAATAAAAAAATTATTTTTAAATAAGTTTTCATTAAAAAAAAAAGGAAAAATCTTCGATTTAAGAAAGAAATAAGTAAACAAAAGGAGCCACACTCTTTTTACCACAAAGATATGCATAAGGAATAACAAATATATTTTCAATACAATTTTTGTTTATTATCTTATTAATTTTACGAATTCCTTAAAGTAATAAACACAATTTATAATGACTTTGATTTAAGATTTTTATATTGCGTAAGAAACTAAACGCAATTTATTATTCTATACTATACTATTTATTTAAAAGGATGTTTCCAAATGTGGAGAAAAAGTAAAGAAAGTCCCAATCTGCACATACGCTACAACAGAAAATCCGACCGTTGAAACCTATCCATCAACGTTTCATAATTGTCCAATTTGCAGTCCACGGATCGCAAAGATGAACCGTCGATCAAGTCTCCATCCAACGACGGAGATCAAAACTCAAAACTTGGAAGCACCTTCAATAAATACCCCCGCATATCTCCCTCTCAAAAATCATTCATTCAAAAACTGAAGCCAAAACAAATCCTAAATTTTCAAATTCGTTTGCAATCTTTCTCTGCAGTCTCGTCTTAGCTTTAATTCAAAGTTCCAATTCGAAAATGTCTGGTCGTGGCAAGGGAGGAAAGGGATTGGGCAAGGGAGGTGCGAAGAGGCACAGGAAAGTGCTTCGCGATAACATTCAGGGCATAACGAAACCAGCAATTCGGCGATTGGCGAGAAGAGGCGGTGTCAAGAGAATCAGTGGATTGATCTATGAGGAGACCAGAGGAGTTCTCAAGATATTCTTGGAGAACGTGATTCGCGACGCTGTGACCTACACCGAGCACGCTAGGAGGAAGACGGTTACGGCCATGGACGTGGTGTATGCCCTGAAGAGACAGGGAAGAACCCTTTATGGTTTTGGAGGCTGATTCAATGCTTTGATGATTTCTTTTACTTTGAAATAATCTTATGATATAAGATTTGCTTGTTTTTAGGAATCCTTGTGATTTTCTTAATGTATACAACTATTTCCCCTTTTGTGAAATGAAAAATATCATGAAGAATGTCAGTTGAATGTAATGCAGTAAGGTTTTGGTGTAGTTCATTATTTTAATGGTTTGTATCTATGTTTTATCCAATCCGAATTACGCTATGATAGTAATCCAAAACTTTGAATTTATTCACCAAAGCCTTTCTGAAACAGGTTGAAATCCGGAGAGTTAAGGCATCTAAATGTTGGAGAAGAGAACTTTACTCATACCATTTGTAAGATGTATTATTTTAATACACAATTAGATTCTAAGATGTATTATTTTAATACTCCTCCGACTAATAGTTCTATTGGTGAGTACTAGAATGAGATTGACAAAACACATTACTGTTTAAAAAGTTATCTTTTACATTTTTTTTCTTGTTTTATTGGTAGGATTTAATCTCTCTAGTTTTATTTAAATTTAGGTTGAATTATAAACGTAAATGCGTTGAAATTGGGCTTTAATTCAAGATTTAATCACCCAAAATAAGAGCTACAAAGTTCTATCAAGTGAAGAATTCAAAAGTCCTAAGGTAATAATAAGGTCATGAAGATCTAAATTAGTTTAAATAAAACAGAAAGTTGTGTTTTATGACTATCAAAGATTATCGTCAAATTTACCATAGAAAGTGTAATTGTTAAAGTTTAACATTGATCACAAAATTACTAAACATAATCTTATGAGTCATGTGTAAAAGGAAAATGATCGGATGACATCTAAATTTTTATCACTTTTTACTTCGTTACGTGACTCCATACGTGGTATAATGTTTTGATTTAATTTTCAATGTTAATTTCCATGTTGGCATGAAAGGAGAAAAAGTGGGGTTCAATTTTAATTTTAGACTCGACTTTTTCCTTTCTTAATTTCATTTCTTTACAATTTTGTCACTGATTTTGTTTTGATGCGGCCTCTTTTACTTTGGTTTCGTTGCAATCCTTTGAGAAAGTAGTTCTTTGAAAAAATATCCATATAAATAAAAAATACATACATTATTTAATATATTAATAAAATAAGTCTTGTAATTGTAAAATGGTGTAGTGAAAATAAAATTAACTTATGCTTACAAGAGTTATAAGTTTAATTCCAAAGTGAAAGTAATTTAATTTTCGTAAACAAATACTATTAAGTTAATAATATAAAAATTAATATTATAAGATCATTATTGATTTATATACATTCCATAAATTTTTAATTATGATATGACATTTTATTTTAGTAAATAATCATTTTTGACATATTTATTTTATCACTTTTAATAAAATTGTTGTGATAAATTAAAAATTATCACTAATAATATAATTTTTTTTTTATATTTATCACTATTGTAATTGTAAATTTTTTATTAGAAATAATATGATATTAATAAATAATTGTTTTTGACATACATATTAGATCACTTTTAACAAAATTGTTGTGATAAATTAAAAACTTGTCACAAATAATTAGTCACAAATTTTATATTTATCATTATTATAATTATATGATGACAAAAATATCCTTAACATATGAAAGATAAATCACACATTCAAATTTAAAACAAGAAAAAATAAATAGTTTTTTTTATAGACACATATGTGTATGAATTTTCTATTAAATATGTAAATAAATTTTGTAACAAGTTATTGTTGAAAAAAATAATTTAATAGTCTAATAATCAATAGTTTGTTACTAATAATAAATAACTATTAATTATAAACTAGCTATAAGTGCATATGGGGAAAAACTTCCTTGACCTATTTTTAAAATAATGATGATATTTTGACTTCCTTTTTTATCTACTTTTAATTCACCACTCCAATCATTGTTAGATCATTGAATCACACCACTAAAAAAAACCAAAATAGATTATTGAAGGGTGATTAAAGAGTGATAGGTTAAAAATGGATCAAAATATCATTATTTTTTTAAAATTAACTTGCAAGTCAAGAGCAATTAACTTGTAACTCACAAAGGACTTTTTGCACACAAAAAAGTTCACAGATTTGGAAAGTGCAAGAGGAAACATAATTCCCTCGCATACATGGTAGACCCAAGTTGTGCACACCAATACTATACCTCACCCTAATTCTTCTAAACCAATTATAAGTGCATTTGGGAAAAAACTTCGCTGTCCCATTTTTAAAATTAACTTCCAAGTCAAGAGCAATTAACTTGTAACCCACGAAGGACTTTTTGCACAAATTTTTTTTTTACACATTTGGAAAGTTCATGAGGAAACACAATTCTCTCCCTCACATGGTGGACCCAAGCTGTGCACACCAATACCACACCCTATCCTCGTTCTTCTAAACCAGGTATAAATGCATTTGGAGAAAACATTTCTTAACCCATTTTTAAAATTAACTTACAAGTCAAGAGTAATTAACTTGTAACTTACAAAGGACTTTTTGCATAAAAAAAAACATCACATTTGGAAAGTTTAGGAGGAAACACAATTCCTTCCCTAACATGGTGGACCCCACCTGTGCACACCAATAACACATCCCATCCTAGTTCTTCTAAACCAGATATAAGTGCATTTAGGGAAAAACTTCCCTTGGCCATTTTTGAAATCAACTTGCAACCCTAGAGCAATGACCTTATAACCCATGAAGGACTTCTTTCACAAAAAAAAGTTCACACATTTGGAAAGTGCAGGAGGAAACATAATTCCCCCCCTCACATGGTGGACCCAAGCTGTGCACATCACACCACACCCCATGCTAGTTCTTCTAAACTAGGTATAAGTGCATTTGGGGGAAAACTTCCCTCGTCCATTTTTAAAATTAACTTGCAAGTCAATAACAATTAACTAGTAACCCACGAAGGACTTTTTGTACAAAAAAAAAATTACAAATTCGGAAAGTGCAAGAGGAAACACAATTCCCTCCCTAACATGATGGACCCCAGTTGTGCACACTAACACCATACCTGATCCAAGTTCTTCTAAACCCGGTATAAATGCATTTGAGAAAGAACTTACCTTTAACTTTTTTCAAACTAAGATGCAACTTAAGACAGATTAACTAGTAACCCACCATTGACTTTTTGCACAATAAAATGTGGACAATTTTGGAAGTGCATGAGGAAACACAATTCCCTCCCAAACAAATACTTGAAATTAACTTTCAAGACAAGGGTAATTAACTTGTAACCCACAAAGGGCTTTGTGCGAAATAAAATGTTGACAGTTTTGGAAAGTGTAATACAGATAAGTGAAATTAATATGCAACTTAAGACAAGTTAACTTGTCACCCTTACAGTACTTTTTGCACAAATATAATAACAATGTTTGGATAGTGCATTAGAGAATAGAATTAACTTCTTAATATATTGGACAACACTTGTGTATACACACAACTTAAAATTAATAGCTATTTATTATTAGTAACAAATTATTGATTATTAAATTGTTAAATTATTTTTGTCAACAATAACTTGTTACAAAATTTATTTTACATATTTGATAGAAAATTCATACACATACGTGTCTATAGAAATAAAACTATTTAATTTTTTTTTTAGATTTAAATGTATGATTTGTCTTTCAAATGTTAATGATATTTTTGTTATCATATAATTACAATAGTGATACATATAAAAATTGTGACTACTTATATATTATTTGTGACAAGTTTCTAATTTATCACAAAAATTTTGTTAAAAGTGATATATGTCAAAACCAATTATTTATTAACTAGCGAACACACAGGTGCGATGTGTGTTTGCATTTTTTAATTTTCATAGAAATTTAAGTTAAGATCAATAAAAAATATATAATTAATTTTTAAAATAGTTGTTAACTGTAAAATTAAAAAAAATAAAATATGTATACATAAAACGTTTTTAAAATAATAGTTTAAGACAAACAAATGTATCCTCTTTATATATAACTAGCGTACACACAAGCGTTGTCGCGCCTGTGGTACACATTTTTTAAATATACGTGATATTATATTAGTAGGTGATGATAATGTAATATTATTAAGTTAATATATAAAATAAAATTATATTTATTATAAATAAAGTGAAATATACCAGAAAATATGAGAGGAAAGAATAATTATTGATAAATAGAGAAAAAGAGAAGAGCAGAGATAGACAATTTTATAAAAAAATTTGTAAAAGTAACAGTCAATTTTCAAATATTTAATAAATAATTATATTTTAAAGAGTAAAATTGGTATTTTGAAATGTGGACATAAAAGAGGGAATCCTCTTTATATATTGTTATAGATTAATTTTTAAAATAATTAAGGATAAAACTCGAATAATGAAATGTGAACATAAAAAAATGTATTCTCTATATATATTGTTATAGATATCATAGTATTTTTAATAAAATATTTATGAAATGTATCTATAGAAAAAAATATTTAATTTTTCTTATTTTAAATTTGAATGTCAAGTTTTTCTTTCACATGTTAAGGATATTTTTGTCATCATACAATTACAATAGTGATAAATATAAAATTTTATTATTAGTTAGAATTTTTAATTTATTAAAACAATTTTATTAAAAGTGATAAAATAAATGTGTCTGTATTATACCACACAGATAGAGTCGAAAACAACAAGTACCCGACTCAAGTCGCCAACTCATAAGCTCTACTTAAATCACATCGCATATAAAACTAATACATGTATAGTGACTAAACTTACATATTGGCATAAACCGCCTACTCTGAACTTGTGAAATAATAGCCAAACACACAAAATCGATCCTAAGTCTAATACTTTGGCCTTGAGTAGGCCCACATAAGTCCAAAAGAGACCCATTAAGTGTAAGACCTGAAAAATTTAATTAATTAAATAATTAATTAATTAATAAATACGAGTAGTGGGAGCCTTTATGGCAATTAATGTTAGCTTGTATGATGTGGAAAAGTATTAGCTCAAGTGGTTGAGAGTACTTGGTTGTGTTAAGAGGATTTGGGTTTAAGTCTTTTGTACGCCATTATACATGATTTTAATTGTTTATTATTTTAATAATAATATGCTTGATCATGATGGGTGATAATATAATCCTAGATTTATAGGAATTGTCATGAAATATGAATTGGTTGTGCATTTGTGTTGTAATTGCATGGTTGTGTGTTCGAACATTGGTAGACATGAATTAAGCTTCCTTTTTGCCAAAATTCTTTTTGGCATGAAGGTGAATGGTCAGACAAACCTTATGGCCATTAAACTTAATTAAATCATGATTAAAGAGACCATTGAGGGAAAGAGAGAGGGTTTTTCTGGCTGGCATCTGTGAGGGCTATAAGGAGAAAATTAATAAAGCATCAACTGTGCTAATTGAGTGAGAAGGAAGGCTGGTACGTGTGGTTGAGTGGAGGCAAGAAGGGAAATCATTGTGGAGCCAAATAAACACTCGAATTGTGTAAACATGAGCAAGGAAAACATGTTAGTGGAGCTGGACCACGTTAATTTCATGTTTTGGATTAACTGCATGATGTATAACATGATTATGTATGATTCTTCTCTGTCATTGCTTAATTTTCGTGTTTCTAAAAATTTTCTAAAAACTGTCTGGCGGGCCTTCAAAGCCGCTAGGCGACTCATGTCATTTATGTGCAAAATTCTGGGTTTCTATGGGGAACCGCCTGGTGACATGAAACTGCCCGCTAAGCGACACAAGCTTGGGCACCCTATTTTTGGGTTTTTGCATGCACGGCCTGGCGGTGATGAACACCCACAAGGCAACATGAGCAAGTTTTGTTTGATTGTGGTATTTTGAGGTACTGGGTTGATTCTAATCGGGAAAAATGGAGTCATAATTGTCAGTTGATTATGGTATGCTAATAACTGTGGGATTAAATTGTGATTGGTAGCTAATTGAAGGAATTAATGTGATCATTCTCTCAGATTTTGGAAATTGGGGGTTTAGAGGTTACGAGATTAAATTGATGTAGGAATCTCATGAAGGATTGCTATACTTGCATGTAAAATGATAACTCGACCTTTTGAGGAATATGATTGTATGATTTGATGGCGGAATTAGACCGGAGGGTGCGTTCTGGAATTGGGAATGGGTATTAGTAGGTACATAAGAATCTGGAATTTTTAGAAACTGAAGTGCCGCTTGTCAGGATGCAATCTACCACTAGGAGACATTGTAGAACTCGGCGTAGTGGGGCGTTTTGCGTGGAATGGACTTGAGTGGAACTATTGTAGGTTTGGAGGATATAAAAGAGAAATTAGGGAAAATATGTTATTATGGATTACCTCGGGTATTGGAAAGAAAGTATAATTAGAGAAATTGGATATGAATTGCAGAGTTGAGTATAAATGGGTGTTGATGTTCAGGTTGGGGCTGAGTTATAAAATGATGTAGTGGCTGGTCTAGGGTAATCATAAGCAGAATGATTATGTGCATATTTTTACTTTGTAAGAAAATTATTCTTATGTGTGTATAAAGGAGCCTATGGCATGTTAATGAGAAATGCAGCTAGTGATATAGACCTTGGAAAATGAAGGTGTTGTCATGACCATAACAAAAAGTAGAAAGTGGTTGGGAGAAAAATAGGTGTGTTGCTTAAATGTCTTAGTGGTTAAATGTTGAAATGAAATGGTTTAGAGTTGTAAAGATCCATACTTGTATATTAATATAGTTACTTTAGTACGAAGGATTGTATAAGTATTAGAGGGAAGAATTCTGTTGTGGCACTTTCAGGAATTGGAAAAAAATCAAGATGGAGTGGAGAAACAAATAAGTTTCACTGTACTGGTGTAGTGCTTGGCGGTGAGGTCAGAACTGTAACGTCCTAGCCGGAAATTACTTATAAAATAAATAAAAATAATATTTAACTGAATAACCTCATTTATTAAGAATAATTTCCCAAACGCGGGAAGAAATTTAAACTTAAAGTCCAACGCGCCAAATCAATTAATCATACATTGCGACAAAAAAAAACGAAATGTAATATAAGTGTCTATAAAATTTATTACATCAAATCCATATCATGACAAAATAAAATCAGTAAAACTCCCAAAGAGGTCCCCTCTCCGCCTCTATGTCTCAGTCTGTCCACCTGCATCAACATCTGCTCCCATGTAACAAGTTACATGATCATCACCACACACATACAGATAGGGTGAACTCATTTAAATAAAATCAAACAATATATTAATAAATACCACATTAACAAATTTACACTCGGGTTAGCACACTTCCCCTTTTCTTTTTCCTCCTTCATACCCAACACTTGCCTTTAGACGTCTATCATCTCTATACCCTTTAGGTGAGAACAAAGATCGATCTTCGCTGCATGAGTGTCTACTCGCCCCTCTGACTACAGGCCACCACCTGATAGTCCACACGTGGGAATAACCTTGCCACAACATCTCACCGTGACACCAAGTGGAGCTCCCCGAAACACACATAAAGTTTGTACCGCTACCACCTGGCGGGCACCACCGTCCCGCCAGGCGCCCTGCTCCACCGTCATTGCCTGGCGGAACCATCACCCGCCGCCAGGCGCGCTACTTTCGCTATGACCACTGTCACTGATTTATTTCCCATCCGCCTGGCGGCTCGCTCACGCCACCAGGTGCTATACCAGTAGCACAATGCTACTGGTTTTTGGCACTAAAACTGGTCCTAAATAATCCCAAAATATTCAACACATGAAATTACAACACAATATGATTTTCCAAACATAAACCTTTAACTAGATTACATCACATATATTCACAACACCCCCTATTTGCTCAACATCATGCATACATGCTCACAGTCTTTTGGTCATACCATTTACTGACTATAAGATTCATACCACAACAGTTTTCTTACCAACATAGTTCAACATATTATCACAAAACCACTTCAACTCATTGATTTAAAACATAGATACCACACATGCAATATCATTCAAATCAATCCTACCTTTATTGACATTTAACACATGGTACCAAACGTGCAATATCATTCATATCAATCCTACCCTTATTGAAATTTAACACATAGTCATAAACCTCCTATAATTTTCACTGTATACCAACATATACTCATTTATTTAACTCACTCTTCTTTTCCCTTTAATTACCCCTCATGCACCCTCCATATATAACCTGTGATAAAAGTTCATTTCTTCTTACTGTTTCCCCCATGAAATATACCCTCTATTTATCCCTCATACTACTCATGGCATACAATCATAGTCTGGAATTCAACAAGAACATCACCCAAACCCATGACACACCATTTCACAGATTCATACCCATCAATCCATATCTGTAGATCATATAATAATCTGATTTCGTAACACCATGTTAAATCACAAATTTATATCATGCACAATTGGTTCCAACCCTCAACATAACCCTAACCTCCCAATTTCATATCAAAACTAGTATCTTGTAGCAAAATCAACATATGCATAGTCTATTAACATCAAAATTCGTATTCGAGCATACAGACCTCACGACCACATCATAGGTATCTCAAAAACATAAAAAATGACCACAATAGTGAAATTGGGTTCGTGCCACCTGGCGATTCATCCTCTGCCACCAGGCGGTTCATCACTGACACCCAAAAACTGGGTCTGGTACTTGTGTCGCCTAGTGGTCACGTGTGACCCGCTAGGCGGTTTCTAGAAAAATTCCAGAAACCCAATTCCCCTTTGATTTTCACGTAAATTGCAGTCCCCATTCCCACATACATCACGATTCAGTCAACAATGAGTAAAAGAAAACATCAGACAATCAACAAGAACTCCCCTAACATGGTTCCCTCGCTTAGACTTGAAAATTGAAGCTTTTCCTTGGATCCCCGATGAACTCCCCTTGACCCTCCTCCAAACCAGTACCCTGGTTCCTCTTCAAGACTCGCGCTTCTCCTCTGTCAACTCCCTCCTCACTATTCTCAACTATTAACCTCAAGGATGCTCTCTCTCTCCCCCTTCATTCTTCCTTTTAATGACACTTTAATGGTGGTTAATCAAATAAAACGAAAAATACTTTACTTGGTTTTAAT
>Ga0099822_1011899_pt1 | contig 10521 bp, 6 predicted proteins | sample CowpeawhiteBW_FD_76839 | JGI IMG/M metagenome (GOLD analysis project Ga0099822, IMG submission 76839) | Root nodule microbial communities of legume samples collected from California USA - Cow pea white BW | ecosystem: Host-associated > Plants > Roots > Nodule | place: USA: California | collected... | reverse complement strand
CAAACGCACATTTAACCTTTCACTTTAATTATCCATTTCAATCAATCAACACACACTTTACACTCTTCTCCCCACCACATCTCTGCCTACCAGCTCAAACACATAATCAAATTAACATACAAACAAAAAATACACCACATCTCTGCCTACCAGCTCAAACACATAATCAAATTAGCATACAAACAAAAAATAACATCAATCAATTATCGCTCCAGAGAGAAAGAGAAAAAGCTCATACCTGCAATGGCTCAGACTCGCGCTTAAGCACCCAAAAAATTGATAGTTGCTGCCTCCCCCAATCCAAAGCTTCAACCACGGTGGTCCCCCAAAAAATCATTACCAATTACAAAACGACAGTGAGAATATGTAGAGAGATAAAGAAATCAAAGGAAGAGTGTCAACTACCACTACGTTGGTGACTTCGACGGAGAACGCTGACGGAGATTGTGAATTCAATTTCACCACACCCACGAAGTCACGGACGGCTCAGGGCATGCTCACGGTGGCAGCGTCGCGCCGACAAAGTCGAATCGAAAAAGGGGTTGCTCTGCACCACACCATTCCACTACGCCGGTGACCTCGACGAAGAACGCAGACGGAGCTCCCTGCTGTTGATTGCGTCGTACCCACGAACGTCACGGCAAGGCCAGGGCACACTCATTGTCGCAACGTCGCGCCGGCACGGGAAAAAACCTTGAATCAGAAAAGGGTTGGACGGAACCGCTCGCGCCACCACGCTACTCTGCACCTTCTTCCCTCTGCACCCTCCTTTTCGCGTTTTCAGGGAAACTGAATTAGGGGAAGAGCGAAATTCGATTTTAATTACAGCGAGGAAATTACCGAAGGAAATAATCCGTCGGTAAAGGAGTAAGTTCCGTTGGTAAATTGGTGCACAATATCTGGGAAACTTACCGACGGATCAATCCGTCGGCAAGTAAATAAAAAAGTTTCAAAAACATATTACCGACAGATCAATCCGTCGGTAATGTTCGCAAAGAATATTCGTCGATAAATCCGTCGGAAAAAAGAAATTACCGACGAATTTATATCCGTCGAAATTTATTCGTCAGTAATAAATAGTTTTCTTGTAGTGATTGTTTATACAAACATGTGAATATAAAATATAAGTTCTACTTGCTCTAAGATATAACTTCACAATAATTAAAAATTTATAAATAATATTTTTGTCTTTTTATATAATCTAGCACATTATTATTGTTAAATACTTTGAAGCCAACGAATGAAATAACCATATATGCTTGAATATGCCTATCTAAGTTTGCTACTATTTTTCAACCATCTTTCACATGGATATGGCAACTTTTTATTTATAAGAGTTATAAAAATATTTATGGTGACCTAGTGTTTAGGCTCTATCATTTGTGTTCATGTTTGTTAGAAATGTTTGAATAACTTTATTTTCTTAAGTTGGTGAAGTCACCCACTTATGAGAAAGTTTACTATGAGCTTTCTATGAGCTTTCTTTGAGGATAATATTTCCTTTAACTTATTATAGCAAAGAGTTACGATAGAGAATACTCACATTTTCAGTCTTAGAAAAAGATTGAGAAGGAATAATCAAGAATGATTGGTATACTTATTTGTAATTAAAGTTTTGATTAGTGGAACTTATTAAGTGAAAATTAAGAGAATTGAACGTATACGGATAAACCAATATAAATTCACCGGTCACCACCGTGGAGGACAATCAAGTGGAACAAATTCATACGAGCCACAACTAGCATGCTCACACTGGAATTCCAATACTACCAAACTACAACTCGGACCACACGTGTTTAACCCCCATTACAAGCTACAACTTGTAAATGGGTCCCCAGCAAGTTCATACCCAAAGGAATTATTCAAAGTCATGTAACCCATGCATCACAATCATAAAATCAACCATGTCCCCACACTATCGCTTGGCGCAACCTAAGCGCCGCCAGGCAAAATATCGTTGTAGACCGCCTGGTGAGCATCACACGTCGCCAGGCACCACGTGCTTCAAAGGTCTCTTTTTCTGCAATTATCGCCTTGCGGAACCATTCTCACCGCCAGGCGCCATGTGTTCTAGTGGCCATTGCCCACATCACTATCACTTGGGGGAATCACCCTCATCGCCAAGTAGAGCTGTCAAAATAGGTAACCTGATCTGACCCGACTCAACCCACCACGGGTTGATCATTTAGTGAGTCAACCCAACCCGGCTCACTTATTAGCGAGCCAAAAAAATTCAAACCCAAGCCGGCCCACCACGGGTTGGTGGGTGAAATGGGTTGACTCACGGATTCAGTTAATTAAAAAAAATATTATTTTTTTTATTTTTTTTAGTCAAAACTAAATTATAATTCTAATTAAAATCTAAATAAAATTTAATACAATCCAAATACAAATCAAAATCACAAAAACACAAATTATTTATGTGTTGGCTAAAAAAACCCTAACATGATTCAAATGCAAAGCCCAACTTAATAAAAAACACTAGTGTGACCCTCTATTTGCGGGTTGGTGAGCCAACTCGGCTCAGCAACCCGGGTGAGCCGAGTTCTAGGTGAGTCGGGTTAAAAATCAACCCGTATTGAAATTTGTAAAAAAAATGTCAACCCAATCCGATCTGAACCCGTGGTGAGTCGGGTTAGCTCACGAGTTCCAACCCTTTTTGACAACTCTACTGCTAAGTGCCAAGTGTTCCAGTGACCCCCTATATTTGTAGTCTTTGCTTGGCAATTCAAACTTCACTGCTAGGCGATACACCAATACAACGTCTCTTATTGGGTTTTACAATCCAGGACATCATTTAACACAATCAAATCATCAAAAGCACATCGCAGAACTGCCAAGTACCTACCTTCCATGCAACATGACTGGAATCCATCTCTCATATGTCTTACTAACATTTTTATCCCCACATGTATTCTCCAACATAACTAAGCCATCACTTAGAATTAGTTAAGATCAACCTATGCTCCTATGAATTATTCAGCATTCACATGTTTATGTTCTCATACCAGTTCTATTACCCACCTCAAACAATACCCATAACACTCCCTCTCTCTTAACAATTCATAGTGTTAACCTACCATTAACCTCACACAAAATTTTAGGATTCCACTTATTAATTCCACATTATACATCCCATATGTTATAATCCAAGTTAGACTCATCTTATTCCTATATCCCAGGTTACTAATCTTGATTCACCACCATAGAATCTACATTAAGCCATTTACTCCAATTCCTTAACAATTCTAGTTTTAGCATGGTCTCCCACCCATATTTCCATGAATTGGCTACCCCACAACCCACGTTGTCCAAAACACCAGAACCTGTCCTTGCATTTCCCTAGCCTCGCTTGGCGGTGCCTTATTGACTGTCAAGTGGTGCATTAGGGTTCTTGTCCATAACCCAATTTTCTGCACTTAGAAAATTCCAAAATTCCCACAACACTACCCAACCCTCCAATTGAAGTCCATTTCCATTAATTTATAGTTCTAGTAATCATATACATCAATTAATCCCTACCCATACCGAATTACAACAATTTTCATACAAATTATCTCATTCCCAATCCCTCACGAACCCTAATGAAAACTTCTTCCCCAATTCAATCAATCTTAATCACCACATCGACATTCAACCAATACATGTCCAAAACAAATCACTGTAAACATAAGGCACCCAAATTTTCACCAATTTTCCACAAAATCCCAGAAAACAGAGTGGACATGCAAACTCATGCTTGTCGCCTAGCGGCCACTCCTTGTTGTCTGGCGGTTCTTAACAGACCCAAAAACTAGGCTATTTCCTAATGAGTTGCCTAGTGGGCCTTCAAAGCCGTTAAGCATCTTCTAGAAAATTCAACAAACCCAAAAGAATTCCACAACCTGGCAGAAATATAAGCACACAGGTATCCATACATTATGCAAAATATATAATTATGAATTAAATTCACAAGGTGCAGGTATCCTAACTTGGATTCCTTACTTCCTTTGTGACTCATAGAGTTCTTCCTAGCCCACATTTCCCTTAGCTCTTGCCTCCATTCCAAAAGTTCTTCCCAACCCTCAATGCTCTCTCTCTTTGGTGCAGAAAACTCACTCTTCTTATTGCTAAACTCAGTCCCTCTGTTAGCACACTAAAACCTCCCATCTCTTACACTTTTCAACCCTAAATTAATTTAATTAATTAAAAAAACGAAAATGGTTATTAGGGGATGTTAATGGCCATCGAATGCCACTAACAGGTGGTTTTCTCAGCCCTCCCAGCTGCTCTCTATGATGTCTAGGGTTTTTGAACTTTCCAATCCATGACAAAAAGAAATTAGGCAAAAAGAAACTATTTAGTGTTAGTCAAGGTTTGAACCCAAATCCATACAATTACCAAAGAAATGCATAATCAATCAACCAATTCATGTTTTATGATAATTCATACTCATCTATGATTATATTATCCCACTCCAGGGTCAATCATACATTTAAATAATAAAACACTTAAATCAACACATTAATGACATATTAAGGACTCAAACCCAAGTCCTCTCCACACCATTCCACACGCTCAACCTCTTAAGCTACCATTACTCCTTGTCTTAACTCTTTGCACTAATTAATTTTCCGCTCTCCCATTTATTAAATAAATATTTATTTCTTTATGTAATTTCCTGGGTCTTACAACAAATGCCTATTCCTGATTGAGTAGCATGCACACGCCTAAAGTGATCAAGTCATTTAATTGTAGTAACAAGTATGTTCTAACGATTAAGAACTTTGAAAGTACCTTGGGAGCTTTGCTTAACCAAGGAATCTTGCAACATACAAAAGCAATTTAGCATCTTCTTCATGGCAAATCATAACATTGTGTAAGGAGAAGTTATATCTTACAATTCTTTCTAACACTTGGTGTGCGACCTTAGAAGTATAAACACTTGATGATCATACACGAGCTTGCTTCCAATTTTGGCATCAACTTAGTGGTGATGGAGGTTGGATAACACTATAGTTATCCTTAGAAGGTGGAGGCCTTGATTTCTCCTTTTCATTTATCATAGCTTCCTCTAGTTTTTTATACCTACCATGAGACAATATGCATGGGGTTTTATTTTGGCAAATGATGGACTGGGCCATTTTCCTATGTCATCATGTAACATATAATATACCAAATTTATTGTAACATATAATATACCAAATTTATGAATTAGATTATGTTGCACTCAATGAAAAGTTGATATATTTATGAAATAAAGTGCCCTAATCTTCCATTTCTCATATTCACGAATATGAACAAATAAACATAAAGTTTCTTTATCAATTGTCGCATATCCAATACAAGAATTTTAACCCCTTTTACGACCAAACACATAATTTGTCTTCAATTGTGACTTTAACTGACGAAATTTGAGGACAACCAAAGAAAGAACTTTATTTCTTAGCATTCCTACATTGGGAATATCAAATTATGTCTATAATAAAAAACCACACAACGCTTATTTGTAATCAATATAATAAAAATATAACAACAGTAAAATAAGATACATTACCAAGATGTCCTGCTAAATCATGTTTCGTTCAGTCTCGCGCACATGATCCCATGACAGTACAAGAATGTAAATATTTTAACGTGTCATGACTCCTAGGTATTTGTTTAAAATGTCAACATTTGAACTATGAAACCATGCCAATTTTGATGTCAATGGTGAGTGGTGTTCTACCACCACTAGCACGTCTAAGTAAGAGAGACCTTAGTATGATGGATCCTAATAAATCTCGTACAAGTCACATCCGAACCTAATGTAGCTTGATCGTTAGTCATATCTTTTTCAAAGAATAAAGTAAAAAACATTAATAATAAATATAAAAACTAACATAATTTAATAAACACAAAAATATAAGAAACACATATTAAAATATATATGCAGTAAAAAACTATTAAAAGTGATTAATTTTCTTAAATCATCCAATCAGACAATTCAAGATTTAATACATTAATTATTAATATTGCCTCTTGTTATTTTAATGTAAAAGAAATATACAAACTTTTCAAATTGGCAATAGTAAATATTTTTTGTGTTGACTCTCAAGCAAGAAATAAAGTTCACTTCTTACAACAACAAATAAATCTCAACACTAAACAAACGAAATTTGTGCACACAGTAATCTAATTATAGAAAGATTATGCCAAGCAACATAATCAAATAATAAATAACCCAAATAACATAAAATAATTCAAATAATATACAAATAATATCACACAAATATTTTAAATGAATTAAAAAAAGGAGAAGAGAAGGTCCAAAGCAGGGAATGTGTTGTTCACCATGAGAAGGAGAACGAAACGGAGAATGCAACAACTTAGTGTGGTCGGAATGCCTTCACCAAAGTAGGGACAACAACAACAATGTGGGTGGCAATGTGCTTACTAAGAGATATTATAGCCATGAAGATGGTGAAAAGTGAGAAAGTGGTGTGAATCCAAAGGGAAGAAGAAAATGAGGGTAAGTAGTGGTGTGGAAAAAAAGGGAGAAGAAAAAAAGGAAGGGATGATCTTTCATGACAGAGTTGGAGACAACAATGGCAGTTGTGAGTATAGCAAAAACGAAGAAGATTAACCTATTTGAGGCAATATAGGTTATGGTTCAGTTAAAATCATAGTCTATTTTAAGATAGACTACTATTCCTTAAAGGAACTGTAGCTTATAGTGAGATACTCTCACTATAGGCTACGGTTCTTTTGGGGAACCGTAGTCTATATTGAAATAGACTAAAGTTTTAATGGAATCATAGTATATTCTTTACTAGTAATTTCAAAAATGTCAATGCTTCAAAATAAATTACATTTTTGGATAACCATTTTTTTATATAGTAATTTCATATATATGCACTAGAGGCAGCCTTGTGAGGGATGCTCTCTCAAATATAAGGTGTCCTTCCATACCCGCCATGTGGATCTCCTCTCTACTCACGATAAGGTGTACAACTCTCTAGAAATTGAATTTTAATACTAGTTGTTAAAATTAGGCTAAAAGATATAGTTGATAGTTAGGATATGACTCTTATTAAAAGTGTAATAGTCCAAATTCTCTTTTGTAAGCCTTTTACTTATAAATAATTGCTTGGAAGTTAAATTTATGTTAATGATAATTCTAATAATTTCAATGGTTTATAATATTAAATTTGTTATACTATACTAAAATTGTGTATATTTCTCGTTTAATGTACTGAAAATGTGATTAATGAATTTATTATACATATGTATGGGAATCCATATTATACCTTAAAATAAAATTAAAAAAAAATTAAAAAAACTAAAAAAAATAACAAAAAATAACAAAAAATAACAAAAAATAACAAAAAATAAAAAAAATAATAAAATGACACGTGACGGTTACTGTTCACATCCGTTAACTATTTTAACGATGTTAGCGAAAAGGACCAAATTGAAAAAAATTTACCAATATTAGGACTAAATTGAAAAAAAAAAATCAACAGTAGAACCACATTAAAAAAATCGAACGAAAATTAGAACCAAACTACTATTTAAGCTTTAATTTAATAAATAAGTTAGATGTAACCAATTAAAATAGTAGAAGATGAAATTAAAATTAGAGTCAAATTAGTAAAGTAATTAATTATATGAGGACAAAAATATATTAATTTTTTATTTACTATTCTGTAATTCTTTTTAAAAAATCACTAAACACTGGCTACATGAAAATCAGATACCAATAATATTTGTCTACCTTCCATTAATAAGCAACATTCCATCCTCCCCACCATCTACGCTGCTGAGATCCTATGTGCGTCGCATTTTCTTTCTTATGTATCCTTCACATTCTCTTTATTTCTTTTTTCTTTTTCTCGACAACGGCTTTAATCTTCTCAATATCTTCAATAAAATAACAGTGTCATGTTGTTTGAAAAAAATAATATAAAAAGAATGATACATAAACTTTGAAATCCATAACGTCTCGCGGAATTTATGGTAATTTCGTTTTTTGATTTTTTGTCTATATTTTGAATAAATAATTACACTTACTGTTCTCATTGAGGATATAATTTACTGTTTAAATATTTAAAACATTATATATATATATATATAGACAACAATTATACATTACATACGTTTCATTTAAACGTACATACAAATTAAATCACATAAAAAGCACCCTGTAAATAACACATTGGTAAAATAATACCAATGTATGTGTATAATAAGAATAAAAACGAACATAAATTAGTGAGACAATATTTTCACTAAACCACGTAGGCGTAGTAAATATACAATTGCACAATTCAAACATACGAAAATAAGTATATTTGTTGTTTACACTTAATTACATTTAAGTAAGAGTTTTCTATATAATCTTTAAAAATACTGGATGTAAAATATAGCGTACCTGAGCTGAGAAATAATGATAAATTTGATTAAAGTTATTTTTTATATGTTTGTTTGAATTTCGAAATTTAGCATCGGTCGCACGTTAAAAATCCTGCATATCTGTTATTGTGTGGTGTGCACTCTGTTTGAAAATGGCAGCAGATCCGAAGCAAATTAAACCTGGCGATATTAATGCACCACACCACGTGCAAGTCTTCTACTTGCATCATTTATCTTATATCGATTTTTGGTTCATCATATAGAAAAAGGAAAATAGACTCTGGAAGGCTGGAAAGTGCACATTTGGATCCATGATGACATGGATAAGGGTGCTGCTGCTGCTGCTGCCATTTTGGACACGTGTGTAATCATGACATTGTACATGGCACCTATGGACCCTCTTTCTTTTCGTTTCTACAATTCACTCTGTCATCACCCCTTCATAACGAATATTATGTCACGTCCATATACCCTTTACTCAACAACCGTTAAGCAACAAGTAAAAGAGATAAGGAAACATACAAAATTAAGATTAAAAGCTACTTTACTTTTTGCCTATCTATTTCCTCAAACCGATTCTCATGTAAACCGTTAGCCCTTCACTTTCAATTAAACCCATGTAATACCTCCTCACTGCTTTTTATCTCTTTTAAATCATCAACATACACATTTAGCAACTTCAATAATTGAAGATCAACACCAAAAAGACAATACCACTTACATAATGGACCAGATTCTCTTACATGCATATCTATTCATTTAAAAAAAATGATTCTAACAAAAAATATGCGAAGGAGAACATGGTTTCCATTATTAACCGAGCAAATCCATAAATTTAGACATGTAGGGTAGGTGTATGGATTTGTAGAGTCATTACTCCCTTTTGTTTATTAAAAGGGTAGGTTGGAGGTTCGGTGGTCATTGTAAGTGGTTGTTAATTTTGTGTATGTTGGTAATGCAAAGCATATACCTTGAAATTCAATCATCAATCCGCGTATGAGATGTAGAAGACTTTAATTAGTCTGTGCAGTCATTTCTTAGGAACCAGCCACACATGGTCCCCACAAAAAATAGGGGAATCATCATAGCTCGGGATGGAGAGGATATTCCAAATGACCTAAAAGAAAAAAGAATGCAAAACATAAAAAAGGTAATTGAAGCTACGGAAAGCTGAAAAGGAAACATGCAGGCAACAAGGTCGAAGAAAAGATACTTTTTCACAGAAAATTACCAAGTAACGATTAATGTTCTATCCATTAATTCTTCTAATAATGAATAATAAAAACAGCCGTAAGAATTAGATGAATTCCTTATTGTACTGGAAACACCGAAAGAGACTGTCTCAATTACAATACCAAATTCTAGATCACCCATTCAATGCGGGAATTTTTGTTTTCTAATTGTATATTTCCCACAAAACCCAAATTAATTAATTTATTTTTTTCTTCGTCACCACACCAAGAAGGTTCTACTCTTGTACTACTTCTATCTGAGTGAGGAGTTGCAGAAAAGCCAGCTTCTTGTTGTGTCCAACAGAAAGAGAAAGAGAAAGCAGTTAGCTATACAAAAACTAACCCATCACTACACCACTATCACCGTCTCTCCGGAGCAACCAGAAGTCGCACACTCGATTTCGTTTTACCTCGTGTCAGGTTAGCTTCTTCCCCAGTCACCAGTGTCTAAAAGCCAGCACGATAAACTCACCCTCTCTTCTCCCGTTAACCGTCTACCTCGATGAATCTCTCTCTAAAATTAAAATAACTCTCTCTCTCTTGCTCGCTCTCTCTCTCTCTCTCTCTCTCTCTCTCTCTCTCTCTCTCTCTCTCTCTCTCTCTCTCTCTCTCATTCAAAGCATTCAATGTAAACGAACCCACTGGTAGCGACCCTCCAACGGCATATCTCTAACAATATCAAAGTTGTACCTGCATACAAGGAAAAGTTATTAGTTAGTTAGGGTTCGATTCTGGCTCCGCTACACTGTAAGCACGTTCACATTCCGTATCCTGTGTCGCGCAAAAAAAAAAAAAAAAAAAAAGGGAAAGGTTAAATTTTACCCCTCAACAAATTAAACAAACCACTCTTTCTTCTTCTCCGAAACCCTTCACCCCCACCTTTTCCCCCCCTGCGCCTCCCCCTTCTCTTTTTCCT
>Ga0099822_1011898_pt1 | contig 10522 bp, 4 predicted proteins | sample CowpeawhiteBW_FD_76839 | JGI IMG/M metagenome (GOLD analysis project Ga0099822, IMG submission 76839) | Root nodule microbial communities of legume samples collected from California USA - Cow pea white BW | ecosystem: Host-associated > Plants > Roots > Nodule | place: USA: California | collected... | reverse complement strand
AAAGCTCCAAAAATTTTGTATTTATATTCAAATTAAATATGATTAAATCAAGAACCAAATGAAACAAGAACCAACTTAATTGAATAACTATAAAGAAAGTTATGCACCAAACAAGCAACAAAGTTCAATGTTGTCAACAACCAAACTACAGTGATATTGTGATAAAAATTGCTCTCACTACAGAGCTCTGATTCAAGATTCGACCAGTCAAAGTCAAGAATTATGTATTAAGGATCAACTGTTAAAGTTTCAGCTTGATCCAACGGTTAACGAAGTAGGAACCTTCATTTTACAAAAAGTGTTCAGTGTTGAAAAAAGAGTAACGCCACATCAATCAAACATACTCGTACACCATACATTTTTACTCGACCAACAGCCTCATTCAAGCATCACAGCCATACAAACAGACAGAAAATCGGCAAAATAACTTTAAAAACATAAACCCTAGCTTCCCTTGCTTGGAAAAAGCTAGGAGAATATCCTAACACCCAAGCAAGTGAGTACTACTGACCACGAAGCAGATTCACGAGCTGTAAAATAATGGAATAGATTCAAAATGGGTTACCATGGTGAACCCTAGTTAGAATCATGATGATAGAGCTGGGAATGAAAAAGGTACAGTGGAGAATGAGAATCAACTTACATGGACTGAAGAATAGAGTTGAGCTAACGTGAAGAAGGGTAACACCCAAACCCTAGCAGAGCTTATGTGTAGAGAAAAGAGAAGAGTGAGAGCACTGATTTTGGCAAGTGAGTGTAGAATAAGGGATATTGGCTGCTTTAGAGGCCTTGACACCCTATGAGTCAGCCTTTAGGTCCAACTGATTAGGAGCCGCCGTTAAAAATAACATTACTAGAAAAATGCAATTTAGTCACCGATATTAGTCACCGAAATAATTTAGTCGCAAATTATGACTGAAATAGCCACCGATTCATAGTAGTCGCAAATAGCCACCAATTTAGCGACTGAAAAAATGTACAATAACTCTTATTCATATAGCGACTGAAACAACGACCAACTATTTTTAGTCTCTAAATATTATGTTTTAGCCACTGATTTAGCGACCGAAATAAATCTTATTCTGTAAAATATATTTAATATGGTCATTAGCCACCAAATATTTTTTGTCGCTAATTATTATTTGATATATAATGTTTTAGCCACCGATTTAGTGACCAAAATAAATTTTATTTTATAAAATATATTTAATATGATATTCAGCCACCGAATAATTTTGGTCGTTAAACATTATTTAATTTGTAATGTTTTAGCCACCGATTTAGCGACCAAAATAATGTTTTTTTAGCCACCGATTTAGCGGCCAAAATAATGTTTTTTTATTAAATATATTTAATATGATATTTAGCCACCGAATATGTTTAGTCACTAAATATTCTTTAATATGTAATGTTTTAGCCACCAATTTAGCGACCAAAATAAATTTTATTTTATAAATTATATTTAATATGATATTTAGCCACCAAATATTTTTAGTCGTTAAACCATATACATATTTTTTTATAAAATTATGTAATTAGATTAAACTAAAATGATAACAAAATTTAAATTAGTATTTAATATAAATTATAAAATAACTAAATTATTTACTTTTACAATTTTTTCCCCACCCCTACCATCACCACCACCATCACCACCACAATCACCACCAACACCATAACCTCTATCACCACCACCACAACCACCACCATCACCACCACCATAACCAACATCACCACCATAACCAAATCACCACCACCACATCCACCACCACCACAACCACCACCATAACCAACATCACCACCATCACAACCTCCACTGATAAAAATAACTTTTTAATTTTTGTGTTAATTAATGTGTTTATTTAAATATTTTTAATAAAAATAATTTTAATTTTAGGAAAACATTTATTTTAAATTTTCTTTCCTTTATAATATTATATTTTAATTAATCAATTAATTCAATGATATCTATTATTTCTATTCTTATTTTTTTAAGTTTGTAATAAATCCTATTTTCATGGAATTGTAGTTAGTATTAAATGATATAATAAAATCTCTAATTCCTAATTGGTTTAAAAATCTTTTAAAAACCCTAATTTGACCCAATTCAAATACCAGCCCAATTGAAAAATTGATGACACATAAAAACCCTAGTTATTGTTTTCCTAAACCATTTCTACGGCCTCTCAAACCAAAATAGGCGGCCAGACATCACAACTCATACTTCGAGAGGTGTCTCAAACTTGCAGTCAGTATCTGACGCCACTATGAACGGCCACTTTTTGTCTTCTTCCACAATATAATTGCTTATTCGTCTTCTTGAATCTCACTTTCGTCACCGGCGCTTTCACTTTTGTGCAGGGGTTTATTCAGCGCTTGGTTTCCAGTGCTTTCGCTCTCTGGCCACTCCACCGCTTTGTTATCTGTTCGAAACTCAGAGTGAGGAAGATGAATTAATGTATGATGATGGTTGAGGCATGGATCTGTGATGGTTTGTGATGAATTTGTTTTTTTTTTTGTGTAGGTGAATGGTGTTGGGTGACTTTGTTTGGGGAACTACAGTGACTTTGTAGATGGTGGCAAGGTGCATATGGATTGTGTAATGGTGGTTAGTGTTCTCCGTGAAAGGTGGGTGTCGTCTTTTTGGTGTTGTTGTGCTTGCGAGATGAATGGTGTTGGGTGAGGGCAGAAGAGTTGTCGTTCCGGCGTGGTTGTGCTTGCGGGATGAATGGTGTTGGGTGGTAGCCGAAGAGTTTTGTATTTTTTTATTATTTTTCAAGATTTAGAAGTTACCGTATGTAATTGATTAGTCGTGAAATATTTTATAATTTTGCATTAGTGAATGAATTTTATTATTATGTGTTATTTATTTTTTTATTGTGGTTAACTTAATTTTTTTATTATTTTTACCTTGTTATTTGTTATGTGATTAACTTTAAATTATAGGATTTTTGGATGAAAATAGAAATCGAAGAAGGAGAACACTTAAACCATTCACAACAATAAAAATTAATTAATGAAATGAAAATAGGAATCGATAAATCTTTGTATTTATTTGTATCTTTAAATTTAGATATGAACAATGTACTTTTAATATTTGTTACTTTTAATTATATATTATAAATTTTCTACAATTGTGGTATTTTTTTTAATATAATGAGAAATTCTAATATATTTAGAATGGACAATGTAGGAAAAAACCAATATAATCAAAATTGTATTGGTAGTAACCTATAGATATATTAGCAAGTATTATCAATTGATTTATTAAATTATTAAATTAAATTAGTAACATATAGATATTTTAGCAACTATTTCACCGATTTGACCATCATTTAATTATTAATTTAGTCCTTTATTTAGCCACCAATAAGTATTTTAATTAAATTAAAAATTTTATTTATTAGTGACTAAATTAGCGACCGAAAAATAGATTTATTAAATTAAAGTTATTCACTTTTAGCGACCGAATTAGAGACTGAAATTCTAGTGGCTAAATTGGTCTCCAATACTTTAAGATGACCAAATTTTTAGTGACCGATTAGTGACCATAATTTCAGTGGCTATTTAGCGACCAAATTTCGATTCGGTCGCTAAGTAATTTGCGACTAGGGTTTTCGCCACTAGTTCTGTTTAGTCTCTATTTCGATCGCTAAACGATTTGCGACCGATTTTTGATAATTTAGCGACCAAAATGGGTGGTCACTAAAATGCATTTTTTTTTTTGTAGTGTAAGAATAGAAAATAATTGAGCCTTACAATCACTATATGGTAGTATGAAATATTTTTGTTGTGAAAACTATTATTTAAACTCTTCACGACCTTTGAGTTATGTTTAATGGGCATAGAATCTTAATTTCTTTATCAACTGCAACAACAAAAAAATCATATATCTTAGAAAAAGTTACATGGAACAAATTTGAGAATATAATTGTATAATATTCTAAAATATTTTTAACCATTCAGGGATTGACAAATATTCTTGATGTCACGGTCTTCACCATTAACACCACAATTTCTTTGAAACTACTCAAAGTTTAGGTTTTTATTTAACTACTGCACCTGAGCTTTGTATATTTAAGCGTGTTTATAAATATTGGGCTAGTAGGTAGATATCATTGTATTGTTGATTAGCACAAGTCATTTATGTTTGACTATAAAATCTGAACCATTATAACATGAGCATGGTGCTTTATGAAACCAATTATGAAATAGTTGTTCACGTATATCTCTCTTTTTGTAATTAATTGAATTCTTCCTGTTTTTAAATTCACAGATGTTTAAGGTTGATTTCACTTGCCCTTCATTTTTTTCTCCAAGTGTAAAGAGATTAAGTGAGAGAATCCTTAATCCCAAACCCAGCCACAGTAAGTACTTGACATATTCCATTCACATTTAATAGGTGTTTAGAAAATATTTTCTGCATGAAATTAACATGTTATTATCATCTTTTTGTAATTATCTCGGAGAGTTACGTTTGTAGTATTGTATAAATTTGATTGTCGTGGAGAGTTACGTTTTAATAATAAGTTCATAAATGGCTGAACTTTACTATGCCATAAGACAGATGGTGGTATAAGACCATCAAAAACTTCTGGGAACGTTTTACATTAGCCTTGTTCTTTTTATTTCCTTCTAAGAAATGTTCTTTGTTTTCTAATTGTCTTGAACACCAACTTGTAATGAAGGTGGTGATAAGAATGGATCATTTGAAGATATTGAAGGCAGTACCCTTGGCCTGTGATGCTCTGACACGTCGTTTGGAACGTGCTTCCCGCTCCCGAAACGGACACCGACACGGAGGCGGCCCAGACACCTGCATGACACCGTGTCCGGAGCTTGCTCATGGTTCAGACGCGGCGATCAATTTCGACACTGCATCAGATACGCCTCCATTTATTTGGACACTGCATTATACGTAATTTGGGAAAAGTTTTTGCGAATCTCAAATTTTAAAAGAAAAATTTTCACGAATGGAACATTTCGACATATATTCACGTTGAAGATATTCATTATATATTATATACACTTATAAAAAAATTGATATTTCTGAGAGAATAAAGGAAAATCCAAAAAAATTTAAAATTAAAAAGAAAATCAAAGCTTTCTTATCTTTTATCAAAATAAAATAAAGATAAGCAACAAAAATAAAATCAATAAGATATATAAGACTTGATATTTTAAATGTTTATTTTATTTTTTTATTATGAAATATAATTATTAGATTATATATATTTTTTATAAGATTCACTTAGTATATTTTTTTTAAGATTATATATATATTGTTGTGTCCGTGTCTTGTACTATTTCAATTTTACCGTATCTTCGTATCTGTATCCGTGTCGTATCCGTATCCATATCCGTGTCTAGACATCATAGCTCTTGGCATAGCATATTGTTCATTGTGTTTGGTAATGTCAGGAGTATCAAATAAATGGATATGAGATGTTCGGATGTCACTGTTAAATGTTGAACCCTATATATAGCAGAAACTTGTAAAAGATGTGTTTACAAAAGTATACTATAATAAAATCTCTTTATATATTTTTAAATTACATTTATATTATATGTTTTTATTACTATCATAGTGGTCTCCTTATTTATTCATCTCAAAACATTATGGTCATCCTATGTTAATCATTTGAGCTTTCAAAAGCTTGGCGAAGTGATGGGAATGTGTTCTTCATGTAATGGATGTAAAGAGGGTTTCAGATCTCAATGTATGAACTAACAATATTAACGTTCTAGTAGTTTAGAGGGTAGTGAAGGTTTTATCAGTAACTTTCCTTTGTAAATTTTATACACGTTATCAGAGGTTAGTGTGATGTTCTTTTATTTTTCTGTCTTTTAATTCTTTTAGAGGTGATTGATACTAAAACTGAGTCACGTAATTCTCTTGCCTTTTCCCTTTATAAACCCTTCTATGTTTCGTCTATGTTTCGTTGGCGTGCCTGTGAATTCATTTGGATCAAGTTTAATATCCCAACAACTACAAGTTTAACTCTATGTTTGGCTTGAGTTAATGACACGTTTTATAAAACTATAAATCTTCTATTTTATTTTTCTACTAACCTTTTTTTTGTGTATGGATTTTAAAACATGGTTCGATATAAACATTGGTTTGACTAGAAATAAAGATTCTGAAATAAGCATAGGTTTAAATTATATTTTGTATTGTGAACCTTAATTTGATTCATTTGAAGATGTTATATGGGTTGTTACAAAAATTTATTTTTTTATATTTAAGTTATTTACGAAATATTTCGTAAATAATTTATTTATGAAAATTTCCGTTGTTAAATTATTTATGAAAACTAAGTAATATTTTGTCGGAAACTTGAGTAATAAATTATCTACGAAAACTAAGCAGTATTTCATAGGAGACTTGAGTACTACTTTTTCCACGAATAATTTTGTATATAATTTTTGACACCTTTGTTTCGTAGGTTGTTTTTATATAATTTTCTACGTCTTAATTTTGTAGATAAAGTTCGTAGGGAAGTTATCTACAAATGCAAATTTTGTAGATAAAGTTATCAATTAACTGATTACCTATAAAATTTATTTCGTAGGTAATTCGTAGATATCATCAATGAATTTTAGGCGTAGATTATAACAATTCTTTTAGTGGTAGATCCTCATTCTTTTAGGGAATAAAAGCAGCAAATGAGCCTGAATAAGAGGAATAAAAAAAATATGGTAGTTGAGTAGACTTACGATTATGGTTGGGTCGAATATGTGGCAAAGAAATCGCAATCTCAGGTGATGATTGAGTAGGTGTACTAAGGGGATCAACGGGTACAACCTTTGGTGTAGTGTCTATAATTGGTTTTAAGACATGTTTTGGAGTTGGTACGAAAGTAGGTGTATAATCATCAATATCAAAAGGATCAATTCTAATGACATCAGATGTAGTCAAATAATGTGAGCTAGCTAGAATAGAAAAGGTGGAATATGTTCTTAAAACACATGACGTGAGACATACAATTTCTGACTAACTAGATCAAAGCAATGATATCCTCTTTGACCAAGCTTGTATCCTAAAAAGACACAAAAAGTAGACTTGATTGATAGTTTTGTTCGCTCAAGATGTTGTTTTAGAACATAAACAAGTACATTCAAATACATGCAAAGTAGAGTAATCTAGGTGCATTACCATATAATTTTTTAAAAGGAGACAAACCAAAATTATATGAAGTCGGGATCCGATTCACAACATGAATTGCTATAAGAATGGCTTCCCCAAGAAGAAACTTGGAATATCAGTAAATAACAAAAATGATCTTGTAGTCTCAATAAGATGACGATGTTTTCTTTTAGCAATGTGATAACGTTGTCATTGACGCGATCAAATTAATACTACTAAACTATAGCAATGTTAGTATTGCTAAGATAATAGCCAACAAAATAGAAAGGGTAAAGTCAACCCTAAGTTGTCTCCCAACGAACACAAAAATTGATTCTTAACAAATTAGTTCTTATAAAAACTATATAAAAGAGTTAATCAAATAAAATAATAAAAATATTAGAGGATTAAGATAAACAAAGAAAGAAATTGAAAAGATAAAAAAGAGATAAAAATAATAGTAAAGAAAATAGTTTAATTCCATTGCATTTTCAAAATAGGATTCATCATTGTTTTCTAAATATTATTGTTATAAAAGTTGTAGAACAATACATTTTCAATCGGTCAAAAAATAAAACAACAGATTAATTTGTTCTTGAGCCTATGAATTAGTTGATTACAATTTTAAATCAATCGGCTAAATTCCTGGGAAATTATGCAGAATGCAGAATTCGCAAGTTTAACTTAAACAACAAATTTTTGCACACAAGACTTGTTCTAAACAATAAAGAAATGAATTTAAACTCAATAAAGAATGATTTACTTGGTTTTCTTATGTTTTTAAAGTGAGAGAGATGAAGAAAAGAGAGTGACACATGTTTTTATATGGGTTCACTAAATCATAGAGCTACATCAGTTTACCAGGATAACCTGAGTCTGGTTCCTACTATATTCAAAAGTTTTACAAATCATACACCAAAATTACACTTTTGAACAAAGAAACAAACCAAGATTTTTGACTCACACAAAGAAATCCTCATAAAGTTGAAATCCCATGTTATTATGTTTTATTAGGTTTTTCTTTTTATTTTTATATGATGGAACATTGTACTCTATATTTTGAACAAATGTTCTAATAAATCAATAAGCAAGTTTTCTTTGAGTTGTTTTTCACCAAACACTTCTTGTGCATTTCTATACGCATTTTTGTATACATCATTCCTTCTTTCTCTCATGGCTTAAATATAATAAATAAAATTGATATCACGTGCAATTAATTGATTTTTTGAAATAACTATAATTAATATCACACCTTATAAATTTTCATCCTCAAAAATTTGACTTACCCAAAAATAGATGCGGATAGAGCTGCCTCATGAGGTCTTCCATCTCCCAAGTCATCTCTTGGGTTGCCTCATCCCAGAGGACTTTCACAGTCCTGATATCCTTCCCTTTGAGTTGTTTGACTTGAGAATCCAAGATTCACACTGGCCCAACTCCCACTATTAGATCCTCACGCACCTAGACGTCGTCCTCCTCCAACACATGCGTAAGACTTGCAATGTACTTCCTTAACTGTAAATCCCATATGCAAGTTTGCCAAGTGCGGTTGTAAAGCGATCTCATAGGCTGGTGGACTTATCCTCCGTATTATCTGATATGGTACGATGAATTTTCGAGTCTGCTTCTTGAGTTTGATCGCTCTTTCGTTGCAGGTAGTTGGAGTAATCCTGAGAATCACATGCTCTCCAGCCTAAAACTCCCACGACCTTTTCCTCATATTTGCATACAGCTTGTGTCTGTTCTGTGGCGCTCGCATCCAATCTTGGATTAAACTAACCTTCTTTGTCGTCTACTGTAGCAACTCAATCCAATAATCACCGACTTTAAAACTTGGTATCTATACAACTGCATTCCAGTATGATTAAATATGATTTTGTATTAGTCTCGCATTAGTTTATACAACCGCATTAGTTTTAAATGTATGATTAATTTAAATAAAATATTTTGTTTTATAAACATAATAGTTATATATAATTTATATTTATAATAAATAATTTATTTAATAATTAAAATTTTCCAAATAAATTAAGATATGAAAATTATAACACCAATATAATATATTTTAGTCATATAAATTAATTAATCAATTTTTATTTTGAAAATTTGACAAATAAAATGAATAAAAAAAAATTATCATAACTAAATAAATTTGAATTTTTTTACGAACAACCATAAAGTGACCTACCTCTCTCAAACACAGTTACTTTGTTTCAAATTAGCTACAAAATTTTTTTGTCGTTAATCTCTTGCTAGATAGTGAGAAATTAGTAAGAAATAATTTTCTTTGCTAATTTTTCTTTCAAATTAGCTACAGAATATTGTTGTCACTAACCTCTCGCTAAAATGCGAAAGAATAATGATAATTTATTTCTCTCACTTTTTTCTTGTAAGTTTACTACGAAATTTTTTTCTTGCTGATCCCTCACTAAATAGCGTGAAATTGGTAAGAAATGATTCCTCTCACTAAATTTACTACGAAATTTTTTTGTCACTAATCCCTTGCTAAATAACAAGAAATTAGTGAGAAATACATTCCCTCGCAAATTAGCTACGAAATATTTTTGTTGTTGATCCCTTGCTAAATAGCTAAAAATTACTAAGATATATTTTGTCTCGCTAATTTCCCTCACAAATTAACAATGTTGTTGTAGTGTTATGTCTAAATTTCATTTAAATATAGTTTAGAATCATTGTAAGTCATTCTAACATCTTCATATATTAAGTTATGTTTGTTGTCCCTACCCCATCCAATAGTTTCACATTGTTTAGAGATCGAGGTGAAAGATGGTTTGAAAATCTTTCTCTGGTAGCGCTCTTTGCTTGTTCTCACATTTGTTTTTTTTTTTTTTACACAAGGGTTGTTCACTATTGTATCAATGAATAAATTTTTTTTTTATTTTATTTTAGTGGAACACAAAATGAAATGAATTTTTTTTTAATTTAATTACTATTTATAGTTGTATTTTTTTATTTAACTAGTTAGATGTATGTATTATATATATTTCTAATAGTTTCAATTTAAGAAAGAATTTTAGATCTTTTGTTTTGACCAATTGTTAGCAATGTAGAATCGTATTTAACAAGACTAGTTTACTATTTTCCTTAACCATATAATCCATTATTTGAAATATATAGAATTAATTATAAATGTTGTTCATAATAAATAGTTTTATTGCATCAATATGTATGAATTATTTATTATTTATAAATTTTAAAGGTGGATTGAATATGTACATTAATATTATTAGCTCTATTTTTCTATGTTTTTATAAATTTTTATAATATTGTTGGAATGTTTTTGAAATAATATTATATATATATATATATATATATATATATATATATATTTATATATATATATATATATATATATATATATATATTATATATTTT
>Ga0099822_1011897_pt1 | contig 10522 bp, 4 predicted proteins | sample CowpeawhiteBW_FD_76839 | JGI IMG/M metagenome (GOLD analysis project Ga0099822, IMG submission 76839) | Root nodule microbial communities of legume samples collected from California USA - Cow pea white BW | ecosystem: Host-associated > Plants > Roots > Nodule | place: USA: California | collected... | reverse complement strand
TATTAAAAATAATTTAAAAAAAAAAGATGAAAGAATATAGATTATTTTTAAATTTGTAAATATGGTATAAATAAAATAATATATATATATATATATATATATATATATATATATATATGTATGAAAACATTAATTACGACAGTTCTGTATGTATGACTTGTCTATTCTTTTATTTTTAGAATTATTTGTGAACTTAAATACACAATTTTCACCGTATTTTTTTAATTGTGTTTTGTTTTTATTTATTCAAATTCATTTTACACGTGTCATCACATGTATGTTGCCCAATATACATAAAAATGTACCAAACGGTTAGCACGTGCTTAAACTTATGTAATTTTTAAATTCACCACTTTTTTGTTTTGTTTTTTATCTATTCAAATATCTGAGTTGGTTCTTTGCTCATTAAATTCATTTTTACACGTGTCATCACATGCATGTTGCCCAATATATGTAAAAATGTACCAAACGTTTAGCATGTGCTTAAACTTATGTAATTTTTAAATTCACCACTTTTTTATACTGTCAAAGATCTTTGCATTATAGCAAACAATTGTTCGTAATACATACAAAATTATTGAATATGCTTTACTAAAGATATAATGTTATTAAATCTTATTTTCTTACAAAATTCCTTGTAGTCAACAAAATCAATTTTTTTTAATGAAATTGACCTTCATTTTTTAAGTCTTCCAAGAAAAGAAGTAAAACTGAACAAAACACGTAACTTCGACCCCAAGTATTCAGGATACAACGTAGAAATTCATATTTAGATTCCTTTGGTTGTAATATGAAAACTATTCTCATGATCTTTCATCTTAATTTTCTGAATCTTCATGTGTAATTTCATATAATCTGCATAAAAAAAAATATTGGGTATTTAATTTAATCTTTTAAATTACTTTTATAAAAAATTCATTAATCTTGCCTTTAACTTGCATGTTAATACTTGATATAATTTTTGTCTGTAAAATGCTTACAATAACTATTTATGTAAACCAAATGTACTTAATGTGCTTCAATCTTAAATTTCATTAAACAAAGTTGCTTAACTTAAAACAATGTTAACAATCCCATTAGATACTATTAAATCAAATAATACAAAATATTAACACTTACATGTCTCTCTTTCTTCCAATAATAATACGGTAACAAATTAAAGATTTTTCTTAAATTTTTTCATAAACATGGTGTTAAGTTTATAAGGAGGAGTTCATCGAGGAGACATAAAGACCAATAAGATCTGAGTCTAATCACATAAGACATTGACATCACTCTTAACCCAAAATTTTAAAACAATGGACTTATGAATCGTTATTCTTATATAGTATTCTACTTCCTTATTCTACTCAACGTAGGACTTAAACTCATACTTGAATTCCTAACATACGGTAAAAAGTAAAATTTTCATGGATGAGATATTGGAGTAAAGCAACCAAAGACTAGATATGAATACAGGTAGATAATTTGTACGAAAAAAAAAAACACTGACCAGGATGAGCATGAGAAGCGCTTATGAGTTGAAGAGAAACGCGTTTTCCCATAAACTCATGAAGACGATCGAGCAAGGAGGCACTGAAATCGTTGAAGTCCAAAACATTTTTCTTCATCAATATCACTCTCCCTCTCATTCTATCTCTTTTGTTCATGTTGTTTTTTTCTTCGACCAGATTGCCAAACACGGTCTTCTTCTTGACGTGCTTTTATCTCAGAAGTTGCAATGAAGAAAAAGGGAAGAAACTGTTGATGCACCAAGTTGTGCTGTTGTGTATTTATAAGCTATTGTAATTTTTTTTTTTTTTTCATTTGAGAATTTAGGAGTAACTTGCCTTAAAGTTGTCTTTTAGCATTTGTTTGTTTGCTTGGAGTAGCGGTGAAAAGTTAAAGAAACAAAAAACAAATGTAAAGTAAAATTATTTTTATTAGTTTGATTATTTCAATGCAATATTTTTCTTTAAATTAGGATATTTAAAAATATTAAATCATTTTATGTAAAAATAAACAAAATTAAATATTCAGAAATATTTCGATATACTGATCATTAGAGTTAAATAATTTCTCTTTGTAAATAGAGTATAGCTTGTAAAATAATTGGAATTATTTTATGTAACTTTTTATAATAACTCGACGTAAACATAATTTTTAAAAATATAAATTAAAATTAGAAAAATATATATATCAAAAATTTAAAATAATATGTATTTTAAAAACAACAAATTAAAGTAAACTACTCGTTATTTTGTATATTAATTATTTATTGTAAGGTTAAGTATGTTTTTAATCCTTCTACTTTTAGTAAAAATTGAAATTAGTATTTCTTGAAAATTTTGAATCAATCTAATCTCTTATCTTTAGAAATGCATGTATTTAATCATTTAAATTAAATTTAAATTTTGTTAAGTTTATTTGACGTTTCAAAATATATCTCAACTAACACCGAAACGAAAGCGTGTGTCAAACGGTGTGTAAACAAATTAAAATACTATAATGAACTATATTTGAAACATCAAATAAATTTACTAAAATTTGATTAAAATGACTAAATTCATACATGTACATAGTTGATGAACTAATTTGTTGAAGGTTTCCAGGGACTAATTCCAATTTTCATTAAAAATTGAAAGACTAAAAACATATTTAATATTTTATTGTATTATAATAAATATTAATACAATTTAACTAAATAATGGAATATATTAAAAAGTTTATTTGTTATATAAAACATAATTATTTTTATATAATTATGTAAATAACTAATAAAATATTTATAATATAATTCATGAAACTTTTAACTTAATTGATTATATATAATATATATTTTTCTAATAATTAAGATATAATAAATTATATCTTCAAACCTGGATTAACTTTTACGGAAATGTTTTCACAATTATACAAAAAAGTTAAATTTAAGAAACGTCTTTCGTTTTTCATGTTTTCCAACATTTTAGCTTTTCCGTATCTCCTCATATATATCTTTGATCACTGTTGGTGTTTCCAGATGTTAAAGTAAACTACGCAGTAATTAAATTTTAGATATAAAATAAGAGGTTAGATATATTTATAAAATCTATTAAAATTAAAATTTATTTTTATTTTAAATTTGTATACATTTTATTTTCAAATTTTAGAAACAAATAGATATTATTTTCAAAATTTAATTGTGTTGAATTTTTTATTTGTTAAATAATATTTTAGATTAACGTATAAATTAGTGTTTGACACATTAACGTCTTTTTTATGTAAATGTTAGTTAGCTTCCTACTTTTAACATGTAAAAATATAATAATATTATATTAAAAATATTATTTTTTAAATTTGAAAAAAAATTATAAATTTTTTTGCTTTTATATTTTATATAATTTTTTCAATTTTATCTTTGTTGTTTGCATTTTCAAATAATTTTGTGCTTCAACTTTTGTAAAACATGACTTCAGTTTATACCATATATTGAAATATTTAACCCAAATTTATATCAACAATACATTAAAAATTATCTAAAATATATAATTTAAAAATAATTTATTACAATTACAAATGTTGATAATTCAATATAAATGATTAAATAACGGCATAAAAAAGTTATATTATTAACTTGTTTTGATTAGTCTTTTATACAGTGAAACGTAATGCATGAGGAAAGTAGACTACACACAAGTTTAAATTGTTTTTTCCTATTCATATAATTATGTATTTTTTGTCACATTTTTTCTTTAAACATTACTTATTTTTAAAGAAATCTTTGTTTACAACTTCTCCTATGACAGTTTCATCTTAGATAAAAGTCACATATTATAAATTAAGTAGCAAGTTTTTACACGTATATTTTGCAGATCTTCTATTACTTATTCTACTTGTCAAGTTACTATACATTTGACATTTTCGTATCAATCAAAACATTGTTTAATCAAACTTTAAGAAATCAAAAACACTGTTTATAATCAAACATTTAAGAAAACCTATGACTAATATTAAATAGTGTATAATAAACTTTTTGCAATCTAAAAAGAATAAGTTTTTAGATGAATCCCTCTTTATTTAAAAAAAAAAAAAACATTTACACGTATAAAAGGATGTTAATCAAATTAATTTCCTCTTATTATGATAAATTTTAATCCTCTTATGAATAAATTTCAGCAACCAATGCACAACCCAAAAAAAAAAATGTAAATTTCATTTAAAAAATTATAAAAAAAAATGTTCTAAATGGATTTACGTAACTGATTTCTTCAATTCTTGGATATCAAGGTAAATTGGAAGCCAATGTTTAATTTTTCTTTTTCTTTACAATTTTTCTCACAATCCTAACCCTATTTACATGGCTATTTCATTTCGTTTTCATCAATATAACTATTTCTATCACATCTCTTACTGTTTTGAATTGACAAAATCAGTATTTCACGCGTTTGTTGACTTCAAATAATGGTAATCCTCTTCAATTTGGATTGCAAGATTGTAACGAATACATACAAAATAATTATATTTTGCAATTAATTTATAATAATTATATTGTTACCCATTTTACTAATACTAATATTATTAAAAACATGTGTTTACCTTTATTCTTATGATAATAAAAAATAAAAAATAAAAAATATATTATTATAATTATAGAAATAAATGAATTTGAGTTGTTTGGAACAAGTCCGGCTGCATGGTCCATTGTCCATCCACCAGTGTACTTGTGATTGAATGTATTAACTACTTTCTTCCTACAAGTTCGGTGGGAGAAGATGGCAAATAAATGACATGATTATTGCAAATATTTTTTCAGTTATTACTATTTTTTTAATATGAGAAAGAACTGAAATTGGTTTTAAATAATTTAAAACAATTACACCTTATTTTCACTATTTATATTCCTAGTTAAGATTACGATTAATTATTCATTAGATGACGAAATAATGGATTATGAAGATGATATATGACTATCTTATAGTCATTCTAGAAGAATATAGATGAAAAAAAAAAGTATAAACACTTTTAAGAAAAAAAAATAAAAATTAAATAAACTTGTTCATAACTTAAGATTGATTTACGTATATAAACCCTTATGTTCAGTTTTTTAAAATTTGTTTAAACTTGTGTTGTACAAAGTAACGGGACTTGAAAAAGAATTTTAGGAGGTTCGAATTATATTTTTTATATAGAAATTATATTTTTAATTTAAAAAGAGTTTTCATTTTTTCATACACAAACACACATGTTAATATAATAAAAAATATATGATAATAATATATATAAAATTGTAACATAAAGTTTATCATAAATAATAATATATTAAAGAAAACAAAAGTTATTTAAATAGTGTTGTTGTATGCTATTTCAAATTCATTTTATGTAATTCTAGGAAGTTTAGAAACTTGTTTATTATTTCGTTCAATTTTTCGATTTTCGTGAAGTTTTTAAAGTTTAGTTGATGTAAATATATTTTTTCTTTTTCATCACAAGTCTTCCTTTTAAAAAGAATCAATTATTTTACTTTTTATCATAATTTTTTTAATATAAAATTGTTACATCTCACCTACTTAGGGAAGGATAAAATTATGAGTACTCAACTTAAATCTCAAAACCAAGACTCAATATTTTAAGAAAATTAACAATTTATAAATGATTCATTCCCTTAAAGTGGATTCCTAATATTATTCTTCCTTTACCTAACATCAAAGCCTAAAATGACTCTATTTACACAAAGAAGAGGTTTAATCAACAATTAGAACATGATTTTATGATCTCTAACAAATAGAGATATGTATAGAGTGTAGAAAAGTCACATATAAACGAAAAACATACACTAGAGAGGGAAAACATGGTTTTTAAATTTAAAAAAAAAAATTAAACTAAATTAATATAAATAAAGTGATAATAAATAAATATTTTTTAAAAAATATATAGAATATAAAAAAGAAATCATTAGGGGAGCTATGGCTCTCCTCTGTCAACAAGAAGATTTGTCCCCAATTATATATAAGTTACTTTTAGTTTAAAAGATAATTTGTTTAAATTTGCGCTGATACAATTTAGATTACACAAGACATTAGTTCTGATATGGAAAATGATGAATCTTTGTCGGTGGTAATTTTGCATGAACATTGATGAAATGTGTGTGATGATTATACATAAGCATTGATTACCATTGATGTGGGTGTTCACTGAAAGGAAATTATTGGAATGGTTTAATTTCATGTGAAGTATATGGCGAAGTATGAATACATGTTGGTGTATGAATGAAGATGAAAATGAATATGTGTTTATTTTAATCTTTATAGAGATTATTGTGTTGATGAAAATAATATATCATGGAAAGTGTCACGTCACTTGTCACCTAGAATAAACAATTGAGTAGATGATAATAGTCATATAATGGACTTAAAGTCCATGATGTTCTCTCACCCCAATCAAAAACACCTTAAACTTATATTTGTCTTTTCTTATACTCTTACAATAATAGAGTATGATGAGGTTTAATTTAAATATTTGCTTTGGAGAATGATTGTGTTTGAAATCAAAGGAATGAAAGAGTAGTTATTTGTTATAAAAAAGTTTATGTTATTTTTTGGTTGACACTAGAAAACGATCTTAATTTTTTCTCTGATTTTTTAGTTTTTATATTACATTTTTGTGTTGATTGTTTTAACTTTGTTTTTTTATTAGTAGAGTAATTCTCGAAAGTAAAGATGTTCTTTATAAGATTTTTTTTCGGCGATATAATACAATTCACATTACATCTAACAATTTTATAATCATAAATTTTCCATTTATACACAACCAAGCGAATACATAAGACTTTTTCTTTGTCTTTGCCCGACTCTCCTAAGCAAAATATTTTCAAATAACAAATCTAATGTTTTATTTTCATTTAAACAAAAATCTCTATTAAAAAAAACTACAAACAAGGATTTGAAAAAAAATTAAAACCACTTTACAACGCATAAAATCAATCCAAAATAACTTACAACATTTTCAACAAGATACAAACACCATTATACAATTACTTTATGTTTATGATAATTTTTAATAAAGAAATAAATTTTATAAAAATGGAATGAGACTCAACAGTGTCCATTTGTGCCTCTTTGATTCTTATAACTAATGATGGCATGGAAAATTGGGTTTTTCTTCCTGCACCCCTAATTTTTCTTCCTTCACCACCAAGTTTTTTATAATTTCACTGTTACCCTTTTGGATTGTAGTTACCAACTTTCAGAAATCAGTGTTATCGGCTTTCAGAATTCGGTATTACCGACTTTCAAAATCTGGTGCTACCGACTTTCAAAAACCGGTGTTACTGGCTTTCAGGATCCAGTGTTGTCGGTTTTCAGGATGCAGATGTACCATTTTGCGAAATTATAATTTGGACAATTTTAATTTTTTTTTGTACTTTTTTGTGTTATTGGTTTGCGACCCTCAAGCCCTTGTTGACAAGCCACAAGTTGTTGGAGAAGTGAAATAGGATTACCAAGAAGGACTTGAATATCCTCGAGGTCCATATGATATCTCCTTACTTAGTAGTTATTAAGATCACATGTTCATGCTTCCTCATCTACCTATAATGGAAACATTTTGTCCTATCATCCATTCGAATAATGTTGGTGCAATGGCACCACTAATTTAGTTGTTAGGGTATTCCGCACGAGCTTACTTGTTGGATCTTATTGAGTATATAATTTTTGCGGACAAGAGTGGAACATACATTAGTGTCTCGTACCTATTATTTTTCAGAGATCTTACAACATGTGGTGGATATGCATGACGAGTCGTTGCATTGGTTCACATGTACCCAACGTTGGCATGACATCACAAATGATGTTACCCTTGTAGGATGCACTAAGACACATTGCGAGCATTGTACAAATGATGGTTGTGAAGAACGTGCAGAGAGTAATTGAGGAGATTGAAACGATTGTGGTTGATGTTGATCTTAGGGGTGGCAATGGGGCGAGACAAGACGTGTTTCGCTATCCCATACCCATCTTTAATCTTTATCTTTTTAGATTATAGTATTTCGTCATGGTTATAGTATTTCACAAAGTTTATTTTATTAAACTTCAATGTTATCAACTTTCAGAATCCGATACTACCGACTTTCAAAAACTAGTGATATCGACTTTCAAAATTCGGTGTTACCGGATTTCAGAATTCGGTGTTACCGAATTTCAGAATTCGGTGTTACCCACTTTCATTCTTGGGAATGTCAGCTACAAACATATTTAGTTTATAATTTATATTTTTTTAAGGATAAAATGGTCTTCACAATTAAACTTGGAGGTGCAGGATGAAAAATTGGGGGTGTAGGAAGAAAAACCCTGGAAACTTTAAGCTTTCAAATTCAATGACGTATCATACACGGCCCGGCATTTTGGGCCTTTTCCTTATACACATTTATTATCAATTAAAAGACAGTGATCGTTGGCGTTTTTAAATACTTATTATTTAAGTTGCTTACATAACTAAAACCTGTTCTTGTGTTTAGCTATCATTTCAGACTTACTTTATTATTTATGCAAAACAGGCCACTAATAGTTCTGTTAAAAACACATTTCTGGGTGAATTCCAAAGACGAAAAAAGAAACCAATGCGTAACAGTAAAATTAAAGAGTCAAGTCAATAATAATCATGAGTTCAACAAGGATTGGACTTAGTGTACGTGAAAAGTGGTGAAAGCTGGAAAGGAAATTGAAGTGTTTGTTTCACATTAAGCAACAAAGTCCAAAAAAACCGAAAAATTAGCAAAACAGCCCCAAACATTAGTTTTATTATATTCCAAAGTCACCCAGAATTTGAAGTTGGTGTCCCCTTTCCCTTTTCCCTCTATTCTCTCCTTTGTATATTTGTATAGTTCAGTTCTGTGGTTGCCGACGCAACGTCTCTTGCACACACGCATCGCTCTTCACTCTCTCACTCTCACGGAGAACGCGAGAAAGATCGCAAATGCAAGACATATTCGGATCAGTTCGCAAATCACTGGTATTCCGCGGTTCGCCGGAGAGCGACGAGACCTCGCTCGGAGTCGGAGGAAGCCTCGTCGATAAGATCAGTTATTGTATACGAACTTCCAGAGTCTTCTCCAAACCCTCGCCGCCGTCGCCGTCTATTCATGAGGACGCTGCGCCTCCTATCCGATGGCGGAAAGGCGAGTTGATCGGTTGCGGTGCCTTTGGCCAAGTCTACGTTGGAATGAATATCGATTCCGGAGAGCTTCTGGCGGTTAAACAGGTCAATTACTTTCTCCGTCCTTTGTTCGTTGTTGACTTAATCTTTAATTTATGCGTTCTAGTTTTATCTTCTTTTAGAATAGTTTTAATTTTTGGAGTTCAGTTCTTAGCATCTGCCTGTTCATTCTATTTCGCTTGATTCTTTATAGGAATTGGCTTTGTTAGACGAGTCTGTCATTGCGATCCTCAATAATTTCAAATTGCTGTGGTTATAGCTTTATCGCTTAAATTGATTTCGTTTTCTTTTCTGGTTTTTAGGTTTTGATTGCGGCGAGTAGTGCTTCGAAGGAGAAGGCACAGGTTTGTTGTCTGATCAAATTCCATTCGCAACTACTTCTGATTTCATCGACTAAAGCCATTTGTTGCTAGTCAGTTGTTGTAACTTGCATATTATAGACGTTTGTTAGTCATTTATACAGTTCTAAATGATAAACCGGATTGTTGTAACTTATAGATGTTTGATCTTTCCTTTTCGGTTAGTTGTTACAGTTTTTTTTTTCTTTCACTAAAGGTATTACATATATATATTTTTTTGGTTATATGTATTTTTCATCTGAATTTTTCTTTTTGCTGTTAGCTGTTACAATTTCCTTTTCTCGAAAGGCATTACTATTTTATTTTGTTATATATGTTTTTTCCTTATGCGGTTCTTTGATTAATGTTTTGACATACTACTAACAGGCTCACATAAAAGAGCTAGAAGAAGAAGTTAAATTACTTAAAGACCTTTCACATCCAAACATTGTTGTGAGTATGATATTCTATGGATGAAAGACACTTCAGGCAAAACTAGTTCAGACGACTATTTCTTGACCGACTATATTTTTTTGCTGCAGAGATATTTGGGTACGGTCACAGAAGAGGACACCCTAAATATTCTCTTGGAGTTTGTTCCTGGTGGATCCATATCATCGCTTTTGGGGAAGTTTGGGGCTTTCCCTGAGGCTGTAAGTTTTAGTTATTAAGCTGCTATACTTTTTTTTTTTAATTTTATTTTTAATAAGCTAAATCATTTCAACTATTTCATTCAACAGGTAATAAGAACCTACACGAAGCAGCTACTACTTGGACTTGAGTACTTGCACAAAAATGGAATCATGCACAGAGACATTAAGGTGAATTATATTTCACTGATACTCATGTTATCTTGGTTCGTATCTGGTGGCTGATGTTCAAATTGTAATTAATTTCAGGGGGCCAATATTCTGGTAGATAATAAAGGGTGCATAAAACTTGCAGACTTTGGGGCATCCAAACAGGTCGTTGAGCTGGTAATCTGAGACTTATCTGTTGCTCTACTATTATTT
>Ga0099822_1011895_pt1 | contig 10523 bp, 6 predicted proteins | sample CowpeawhiteBW_FD_76839 | JGI IMG/M metagenome (GOLD analysis project Ga0099822, IMG submission 76839) | Root nodule microbial communities of legume samples collected from California USA - Cow pea white BW | ecosystem: Host-associated > Plants > Roots > Nodule | place: USA: California | collected... | reverse complement strand
GAATAGTGTGGTGAATATTATAATTTGTGATTAAAATTAATTGTTATAAAAACAAAAAAAAAAAAAAAAAAAAGAGAAAAAAAAGAGTACAAGAAAGTGCAAAAAAAAATAAAAAAAAAAAAAAACAAAAAAAAAAAAAAAAAAAAAAAAGAGAAAAAAAAGAAAAAAAAAAGAGAAAGAGAGAGAGAGAGAGAGAGAGAGAGAGAGAGAGAGAGAGAGAGAAAGACGTACGAAGAAGGAGGACCTGAAAGAAGGAGCAAATTAGAAGGGTTTTGAGAAGGTTGAGGAAAATGGCTGCTACAGAAGAACATCTCCATCAACCTTTCACAGATTTTCTACTTTCAGTTTCAAAGGAAGCTATTTCAATTATAAGAGGATTTTAATTCAACAACTCTGTATCGGTTAACTTTACACCACACACTAAAACTTATGTTTTTCAAGTTCTTAATTCAAACAAGAGCTATGAAACTTTCAGACACATCAAATTTAATTCACAGTACATTATATTTCTTTTCAGATATTATTCACAGTACATTATATTTCTTTTCAGATATTATTTTGCGTAGTTTTGAATAAATTTTGAAATATTTAGGACAAAATTAATTTATTGCTTTTTAAATCCTAAGCAATATCGGGTTAAGAGATGTTAACTAGAGATTCTTTATGACGGCACTTCTACTATAAAATTCGTATAGTACATATTAAATAGGTGATTATTGTTCTCTAAGTAGAAAGATCTAAATGAATTTTAATTAATGAAAAATCATTTGAAAAAAATTAAAAAATTACTCCAACGCCATTTTATGAAGTGGGTCTTCCGAATAAAACACATTGCTAAGTTATCATCCTTGAAAGAAAGAGTTGAAATTACTATTTTTATTTATAACTAATTTTTTTTGACTAATAATATTCACTTTATCTCACCACTGTTTACTGTTTAATAATTTTCTAAATTGTTATATAATTTATCCATCTTAATATAAGATTTAGAAACAAAAAATCGTAACTTCAAAATTTTAATAGTTAAAAGAATTAGAGATAAACAAGATATTACTCAATTTTCTAAGAACTGAAATAAAACATCATTCACTTAAAAACACGAAATATGTTTAAACCAATAAACTATAATTGAAAAAGAATAAAATATCAAATTCATAATTCACGCACTACGATGCAGTTATAGATGCTGTCGTTCAAGAACACAATTTAAGATAACATTAAAATATCATTAACTAATGCTCAAATATATGACAAATTAATTAACATAATCATTGTCTTGTCATTACGTAATTCAACATTCGAAACACTGAAAAAAGCATAAACCCCTTAAAAGTTATAACATTCTGAAAATTGGATTGTTCTGGTTTCTTCTCATCATTTATTCCACAGGTAAACCACATAAGTTGCATTTTTACCAAAATTTAAATTCTGTTCAAGAGGGTCTGTAGCACCACAATTACAGCCAAGTATGCAATTTTTGGCGGTAGAGTCAAGAAATCAAGTCAACAGTGGCTCATAAAAACTGACTCACTGAGCCACAGAAAAATCAATATCAAAGATAGACTATTCAATAACAGAACCACTGAAAACGGTTAAAACCTGATTGAACCTCCTCGATCTCGCTTGCTCCATTTAATGATTATGGCCATGTAATTTGTCAACATTTCTGTTTGTGACAGAGAATCTCATATTTGAACAGTTGATAACACGCAAATGCAGGTGAAAATGAGTATGGTACAAGGAAAAAGAGGTTAAAGTAATGAAGTGAATTCAGCCTCGCAACTATCTCTTCTTCCCACTGGGCTCCAAAGTGAACTCCTGGAGATTGAGCAAGAGATCATCAGAATTCAAGTAAACCTTGTTCGCAGAATGTGAAATCGTTTGAGCAATTTCCCTTGCAGCTTCAATTTTCCTTAAGGTGATAAATGCAGGATTGTTGGCTATAGCTTGACCAATCAACTGGGCACTCTTGGCTTCACCCTGTTTGTCAAAAAGAAGGGAAGGAATAGGTTATACACATAGCCAATGAAGTTGTAAATGCAGCTGTCTGTATTCATTTGTCGAAAAAAGTAGTACGGTATCATATTAAAAGGAATTACTTCTAAGAGGGAGGTTTAATATCCTTCATGCATAACGAATTTCAATAGATAGGACCATTGAAGATAATTTTATAAAGAACATGACACTGAAGGGAGTAGAAAAAAAAATTATTAATATTCCTTGGTGTCGATGTTCACAACTAGATACAAGTACCATTCACAATATCAATCTTCCTTTGAATTCGTATGGTTTGGTCCAGATTCAGAAACTATAAAAATATAGAAGCCACTCGTAGAAATATTAAGAATCGAATCAAATGTAAAAATGGGACAACTCAATTTACCTGAGCTCTAATAACAGCGCTTCTTTTGTCTTGTTCAGCTTTTTCAACAACAAATTTAGCTCTTTCAGCTTCTTGAGCAGCAACCTGCTTGGCTTCAATGGCAGCTGTAAATTCCTTCCCAAATGACAAACTTGTGATTGACACATCATCCAAAGCAATGTTAAAATGGGAGGCCCTCTCAGTCAATATCCTCCTTATTTCTCGACTGACCGTCTGTAAAACAGTATGTTCTAGAAACAATCAGTCCCGCCTATAAGGTTATAATTTCGTTTTCATACTTATCCCAAAAGGTAAATTTACCAGATTCCTAAGAATACAATACAAACTTCAACGGAGAAGAACAGAGCACGCATTCAATTAGTTGTAAATGAGAAACGAACTTATGAACATATTTACCTCTCTCTGAGTAATGAGCTGACTGGCATTGTACTGTGCAACTACAGCTTTGAGAGTTTCATGAATAATAGAAGGCAGCACCCTTTCATTATAATTCTCACCCAGGGTTCGATAAATTGTCGGTAATTGGTCTGGGACAGGGCGTGTAAGGACTCTAAGTCCAATTTTCACCTACGACAAAATAAATGGTAGCACAAAGTGCTATGAAGTATGCCGTGACAAAAAACACAAGGAGATAAAAGTGAACTAATTTTGTGCATACGCCAATAGAGTAAGCACTGACAATATATTGTCATGATCTTTCTGAATTAGTGTTAACTCTTCTACCATAAACTATAATATCATGGTCATAGAGCGTAATAGTTCAAATATAATGGAACTAAGTGAAGAACAAAACATGCAAGGAGGAAGTGGGTGAAATGTACGAAAAAAACTCAGCTAAGTGTTTCAAACATGAATTAAGAAAATGAGTAAATGGTAAGGTATCCGATAGCAATGAACAACACAAGACATAAACTCTTAATGCCAAGTTGCCAACACTCAACAACTCACTGAAGGAGGAATGATTTTCATATAAACAGACCATAGCACTATGATTCCTGTAAAAAAATGAATAAAAAAAGGATAATGAAAAACCTATTTGACTCCTTGCAGCCACAAATTCAAGCATACTGAAATGTCATATCTCCAAGAATAAGAAAAGAAAAAGAACAGATAAAAAGATTTACCATTTGGAGATCACGGCTCCCTGAAGTACTCTCTACCAAATGAGGTCGTGCACGAACGTCATAGATCACAGGCCTCTCGAACCAAGGAATCATAACATGTGTCCCTTCAGGATAGACCTGCATTCAAGAGGCATGCTATATTCATATGTTAATCGCAATAAAATTCCTATTCATTATAGGTCTACCTGTGTGTTTGGGAAGTGATTATTTTAGGTTTAACTTAAGGTTTAAAATTTTTCGAACCAAAAGATTAAAGGACTATTTCTTCAAAATGAGATATAATAAACACAGACTGAGTGTTTATCGGTCTAAATATAAAAACCTCAAAAGTACAACGTTATAGACACTGTACGTGCTTGACAGTAAGATTATTAGTCAACCATAAGCCTGAAACCCTTCATACACTAGAAGTGTTACAGGATCAGGATGCCAAGAAAACCCAAATACAAGAATATCATAAAATCACAGGTTTTCAACAAAAGTTTATGATTTACTTTGGAGAAGCATTATCTTATCTTGTTTGCCAGAGATAAAAAGTCTTCATAGAAGAAGGTCAACTTAAATCTAGGAAAACTTCTGCCCCAGAACCAACATAGCAAAATACTTACATTCATGAACAAAAACCCTAATAGAATCTTAATATAAAGGTTTAGCGAGATCAATCTTGGGTAATGCATTTTCTTTGAATTCAAACGACCCCGGAGGTGGAGGCCATTACAAAAGCCAAAGAAAGACAAGAAAGGGATTCCAAGTTCATTTCCAAAGTTGACAGTTGACACCATATCTGAACTTGGGAGAAAAATACTTTCATTAGAGTACTACAGACATGAACTAAAGATGATGCAAAAAGCATAGAAAGTCATAACTAGTTGCATTACAAAAACCCAATCATTAAAAAGCCAATGACAAAGCAATTATGCAGTAACCTGTTCTTTGACACCAAGAATGCGATTGAACACAATGGCTCGATGACCTCCCTCAACATTGTACAAACTGTTTGCAGCCCCATACACAGCAATCCCACCGATGATGCTAACTTTGAGCAAAGCAGCAATTCCCCCACCAGGAACTTTAGGCACATTCACGTTTTTGAAATTCATCTGCCATCCATTTACACAGCTCCGTTAAGCATCAAAGAGTATACTAAGTAATGCAGATTTAGCCAGCACGAAGAAATTACACAACAATAACATAGCGAAAAGACCAAGGCAGCTAAAAATATTTAAATGGATAAATACCAAACAGTTATTAGGTGAGGAAAACTAGTATGAATCTGCGACCCAAACATTGGGTCCTTCGACTACAAAAAAAGACTTGAAAAACCCTAAACTAGATGCAAATAGAAATGAACATAAAAACGTTGAATTACAAAGAAAACAGAGAGAGCATGGACGTTGGTGAATGAATACGATGCTTATTGCGAACCTTGCGGACAATGGTCGTAGAAGATTGTTTCCGCTGAGTGGCGAGTTCTTGAACTAACTTGTAGGGTTTTAGGACTTAAGACAAGAGAAGAAGACCAATATTTACTACCCGTGTATTGTGGGTATGGTTTCACTTTTTGCGGGTCGGGTACCCGAATTTATACTTTTTTTAACTAATTTTTCTAAGGGTTTTCAATCTATCAAACTAATAACAAAAAATTCAAAAAAAAAGTTTTTTTTTTCAAAAAATATAATGTGTAATTTTTTATTTTTTTATTAGAATGATAAGTTAGTATGTATATACTAAATAATATAATGCAAATGTTATTATTTGGTAGAATGAAAATTACTTGACATATTTAGCTTTAGAGGCCATGTTAAAATAAAGTATTTTGTTTTATCATACGTCCAATATGAGGAAGAGATGTTCATTTCATATCAGTTAATTGTTTTTCTAATAATGATTTTTTTTTAATGTAAATTTTAGTTCGTTGATTTAAAAAAACTTTTTTTAGATGCGTTTAATCCAACTTTTTTTCTTTCAAATATTAAATTTAATAAATTATGTAATTAAATGAAGATAGACAAATCATAATAATAATAATAATAATATAGATGATATAAACGAGATTGCTAGATTAGCCTATGGATTCAAGTATATACAATGGATTGTTATGGGCTGGGACGATCATGCTTTTGGGCTGCGAATGCTAAAATTTGAGTCCAAATTTAATTTAATTTTTCTGTTTTTCCCCTCACTCGATGGCCCACTCCGTTGGGTTAGTGGGCATTTCCTTCATGGCTTTTAAATTCCGCACCCCACAATTTTTTCCTGCACTTCCAAAATTTTCAAAATAACATTTTATTTTTCATACAAGTGATTTCTGGATTGTATATATTCCCAAAAATTTTGGAAACAAATTTTTTAAAATTTGTAGAGTATGTTTGGTTTTACGTATGTAAAATTAATTAGAATTAATTTTCTAATGCAAAATTAGTTTGATTTTCAAAATTAATTAAAAAATAAAAAGTTCATATTAAATAAAAAATAACTAACTTTAAAAATTAATTCACCTGAAATTAATTATTCATCGCCGAACTAAACACACATGAGGCCATAAAAGCTGAGATTTAAAACAGTAGTTCGGAATCAGATATGAGAAAAAAAATCTTTATTATTTTATTATTTCTTTTCATTGATAGGTTCACACTAATATTGCAAACAGTAAAAGTAATAACGACAAGACCAAAAGTGAAACTAATAATAAGAAAAAGAAGATAATTTAATCAATCAATAATTTTTTTCACAAAGATTTCTAGAAAAAGATATTAAAAAAACGCAACATAGGGAAGAGTGCATTAGGCAGATATGGCACATGTGCAAAAGGTACAGGTACGGATGGTCCCATATAGAACCATACGTGTACGGCTGATATGTGATTGGGTATTTCTCTTTTGTTTTAATAATCCTTTTCCGTTCTTATGTTTTGGATTTTTGTGTACGGTTTGTGTACCAAAAGCAAAAGCAAATCACCAAATAATGCAAAGAAAATTTGATCAGAACACCTTTTCCAGCTTCAAAAAAGCTGTGCCTGCTTTTATCTTTCTGATTCTTGAAAAGAAAAAGCGATTCTGAAACCTTTGCCACGTTTTGTGCCACATTCCAAACGCCTAACCATGTGATTTCTTCTTCTGAGTTCATGCACCTCACCACCACTTTCACTTCAATTACTGCAATCATAGAGCTTAATACCCATTAATTAATACTTCTCTTACTTCTCTTTCCAAACGAAACCTATTTTGCAAAAGAAAATTAAAAAAAAAAAAAAACTTTTTAACAAAGTTTTTTATTGATAAAATTTTGATGATGCATGCATGACAACATTTTAATAGATAAAAAAAGTTTAATGTGATTTGAAAAAAAGAAGAAAAAATTTGATGTATATTAAAAAACAAACTTATCAAAAAAAAGTTTATTAAAATATCATAGTCAAGTTCAAAAACCCAATTACTTATCCAAATAAACCTGTTTTTGACAAAAAAATGTCTGGATATGTTGAACTGAATTCCAAATCTTTGTTTTTCTTTTTAAATAATTTTTAAAAATAAAATATTTATATAGAATGAATAATATATTTGTAATTAATTAGTTTTTTTTAAAATAAAAATCTATACTTTTTGAATTGATTGAAAAGTTAGTAATGTTTTTTTAGTAAGTTGAAATTTAATTTGAGTAATATTAGTTTTTTATTTATAGGAATAAATAATATTAATTCTGAAGTGAAAATTGAAATATTAGAGTGATTAATTTAATATATTGCATTTTCTTATTAATTTTTTAAATGCAAAAAAGGTTATAAATTTATATTTCATTATAGATTTCAGTATCGTAATTAAACATTTTCAAATTATCTTTTGTATTTTTATTTATTAAAAATGTATTAACCCCGAGTCAGTTAAAGTGTGGTTAGATTAAATTATTATATTTTGACATTAAATGACAGAACAGTTTCAAAAGGATGATAAAGAAAAGTACTTTATTAGGTTCTCGTATTAAATACTATTTCTCAAAAACTCTGTATTTTTTATTAAACAAGCCACCATAATTAATTATTTTTATTTGTCTAATGCATGAAAGTACATTTGATTGGACATACGTGAAGACATTAAATATTTAAGTTTTTTTTTTTTTTGTGTGTGTCAAAGCAGAATAACCGTTGATTTGAGCATGAATTTTTTTATTTTTTTATTTTATTTTGATCCTAAGATTCTTGATTTAAAGGCACGAAAAAAATTAAGGAAAAAGGAATATTAAAAAAAAGAGTAAAGAAAAAAAAAAAAAACTTAGATGGGACTATAAAAGAGGGAAGTTGTGAATCTTACATCGTTACCATTCAATCTTCTGTTCCTCTTCCGGGCTCAATTTCAATTCCTGAAAATATGGTGGCCGAAAGAGAAAGAGAGGTTAACGGTAACGGCGACGGAGAGAGAACGTTAATATTCACCTACGGAACCCTCAAGAGAGGATTCTCCAACCACCCGCTTCTTCAAGACCTTATCCGCACCGGCGACGCTTCCTTCGTCGGAACCTATCGCAGCGCCGGAAAATACCCTCTTGTGTGCGGGCCATACCGGGTCCCGTTCCTCCTCAACATTCCCGGGTCGGGTCGTTCGGTCCACGGGGAGCTCTACTCTGTCTCCACGCGCGGCCTCGCTCGCATGGACGAACTGGAGGGGACATCACGCGCCCACTACGAGCGTCTCCCGATAAAGGTAGTTCCGGCGAGAGAGGGCGAGGCGGAGGAAGCGGAGGAGGCGGAGGGGGAGACGGTGGCGGAGGTAACGTGCGGGGAGGCGTATTATGCACACAGGAACTACGCGATGGAGATGTGGAAGAAGAACGGGAAACGAGGGTTGAGATGTTATTCGCAGAAAGAGACGATTGGTTATGTGAAGCGCAAGGATCGGCCTCAAAATTTGACCTTTCTCGATCATATTCGCTTTTTCCTGGCCGCAAATTAGAACAAGTTTCATTCCATTCTCTCTTTCTCTTTCTCTATATATCTCTCTCACCCACACACCCTAAAATGAATAATTAGGAAGGGTTTTTTCTCCTTGTGGTGTTATTATGTACCTTCTGGTTGATTAGGTTAATCTTTTGCATGTTTAGATCATGTTCTGTGTATCAAATGCAATTTTCTCTCTTCATCAGTGGTGGGACTATACTACTACTACAACTACTATTACATGTTATGTTATGTTTTTGCATTTTGCAAAGTGGAAAACAAATTGAGAATGCTTGTATTTTCTTTCCCTTTCTTCTTGTGTTTATTTTATGCCAATGGAATGTGTGCTTATACTACGATGAATTGATGATGATGATGATGATTACGAGAATATGCTGGCTACTGATATTACTCAATATAATAGTTGAAGCTTCTGAGAAACAGAGAGGAATGAATATGAATCTACATGGCTGAAATTTTGTGTTTATTGTTGAGTTCTTAGTTATGGCAATTCAGTTCCTATGCTGCAAACTTTCTAATATGGAGTAATTTTAATTTTAACTCTGTTTAAGACTTCTGATTACTAAAGGTTATCTAAAGGAACTGATAATTAACAGTATTATTCTATGCAGAGGAAGAAGATAAACAAGTTTTCTTGAAGTATTGTGATTCTACTTTTTGTGTGATTAATTCAACACCCTTGTTTTACAAGTATGAGATGTTATGGCTGATTCATTTTTCTGTAGAATTTTTGAGTAGGATGAGGTATTTTTTTTCTATAAACTGGTTAAAGTGTGATTCACTGATTTGTTTTGAAAGACGTGGTGTATGGTGTAACCTCTGATTAAATTATAGTTCCTTGCAGAAACAATTTCTCTGAAAATTGTTTTATATTGTCTCTCTGATAAGATAATGAACATATCGCATCGAACACTACAGAAGAAGGATATGATGCAGAATAATTATTATTTTTTACATATTTGCATGTGGTTTTTATGATTTTTTTCTCTCTTGGGTTCTTCATAAAAAAAAAAACTTATTTTTATTTTAGTCCTACTGTTTACTGATTTCAGGAGATTAAATATCAGTTGGGTTAAGAGACATGTATTCATTTTTCCCTGGTTTGGGGTCCCTACTAATTTTTTTTATTCATTTTGGTCATTCAGAAAGCTTTTATTTATTTTTTTATTACTGTCATTTATTGACACATTTTATGCTCTTGTTAAAAACCATATACCTATTGATCTTCAAACTTTTTGAGTTTCTGTTCATTGAGAAAAACTTAAAAAAAGAAAAAGAAATAAAAGTGGAAATCTTCACCAAACAGGAAATATATTGTTTCTATTATGTTAATTATTTTTTGCCTTACAAAAAACAATTGAAAAAACACACCTATGCATTCGGTTGGGTTAAGTAACGTGTACTCATTTTTTTCCCTTGTTTGCGGTCCTTAATGAATTCTTTTTTTCATTTATTTTGGTCTTTCATAATTTTTTTTGTTTTTTATTATTTTCATTTATTGACACATTTTACAGTTATGCCAATAACTTAGTACAATTGATACATATATTTTTTTAAAATTATCTTGTTTGAAGAAAAAAGTTTAATTAATGTATTGTAAATAATGTCATTTAATGGTCATTTAGTGAACAATTCACTTCTTAAAAATGTTAATAAAGGATAAATACCAAAACAAACAAAAAATTTATAGACAACTATAATGAATTTCTTTTAGAGGACAAAAAAAATAATATAAAAATTCATTGAGAACTAAATGAAAAAACTACACGATAGTTCTATTCAAGTATTGACATTCTCATAATGAATAAATGGAATATCAATTACCAAAGTAAAAAACAAAAAAATTATGATCAGAATAAGGGAAAAAAAATTAGTGAAAACGTACACAAAAAATCATAAACTTGAGAGATGAAAATGTTATTTAAGTTTATAAACAAGTGAGTTAGTGAATCTCCTAATCCTGATATTTTAAACATAAACATATATATATATATATATATATATATATATATATATATATATATATATATATATATATATATTTTATATTTTTTTTTTTTTTTTT
>Ga0099822_1011892_pt1 | contig 10526 bp, 3 predicted proteins | sample CowpeawhiteBW_FD_76839 | JGI IMG/M metagenome (GOLD analysis project Ga0099822, IMG submission 76839) | Root nodule microbial communities of legume samples collected from California USA - Cow pea white BW | ecosystem: Host-associated > Plants > Roots > Nodule | place: USA: California | collected... | reverse complement strand
TATATATATATATATATATATATTAGTAGAAAATATTATGAGTCTTTATTCAATAATGGTGGTCAGATTCTTACCCCACAACAGAATAAATTACTTCCAGATACTGTGGAGGCATTGATGTGTCTCCAATATCTGTTATGGACCAACACGTTTACTTAGATATTTTAATTAAGTGATTGTTAGAAATTTTTACTGAACTTCTTATGTAACTTCTTATGTTTTAAGGCTCTTCTAGATTAAAATTGGACAACATGAAACTTTATACAATGTTGCAAGAGGTGGAAATTGGTAAGTTAGTAATTTCTTTAATATTTTATTCAAAAATAAACTACAATATAAATTGGTAGTTGATTTTTTATTTGTTTGTTTTTCAAGAATCAATCGGAGAAAGGGGACTTGTTAATCCAAACACTAATTATGGTTAAATATTTATTTTTTTAAATATTATTGTAAATACCCGCGGGTACCCGTGGATACCCACGGATATGAAAAAATAGACGGGTACCCGCATAACGGATACCCGACGGATATGGGTACGGGTACGGGGCGAATATTTATCCAGCGGGTAGGGTACGGGGGAGCTACTACCCGTACCCTACCCGCCCCGTTGACATCCCTAGTAGAGATGTTTTAGGTCCACGTGTCCTTAGGATTGAAAGGAGTCTGTGTGTTAGGGTTGGCCGACCCAGTTTATTTAGGCTTGTTCTGCGTTGAAAATTCGGCTGAAAAGTCTGGTTCATCTGCATAAGTTTTGACCTGCAAACTAACCTTTTTTTTAAATTCTTATGATAAAATGTTTAATGTTCAACAAATTTGAAAACTTTAACAAGTTCACAAAGTTAAGCAAAGACTTTTGGGAGTTGAATGACAAAATGATAATTCAACATTTTCATCATATTCATATTTGTATTTTGACATACACGATGTATTCTTCAAATTTTTAGCACATTTAAACATACATAACACTTTTCCACTCATGCAAAAATTGGGAAAGTTCATGCAAAAGTCTCGAAGGAAAGTAATCAATATACATAAGTACAAGTTATTTTTTTAATACAGGTCGTAGGCCAGTCTGCACGGACTACGAGTTATGCGGATTAGACTTTTGGGGACCATTGAGCTTAATGTCTAAACTTGTCCCGCATTTTTTTTTGCGGGTCGACCCACCAGACCAAACCCACATTATCACCACTAATGCTTGCAAAAGACACTCAATGGCTTAAGTCAACTAAGTGCATCATATGATAGTAAATGTAATAATAAAACATAATTAATTGACCGTGTGTGTTATTTATATTGTGTTTATAGACTTTTACATAGATGGGTATGGTCTACATGATTAATCACTTTAATTAACTTAATATCATGCTAATGTGTTTTAATCATGATCTTAATTTAATTGGTTATCGCTTATGTTACGTCTTGGTCAACATGGTATCATGTTGTTCGAGCAAATGTGAGTCAACATTACCTCAGGTTGGATGACTAAAATTATATCTTCTTTGTAGAGCATAGATACAATTAGGAAATTGATGACCATTTTGTGAGTATCAGTGAGATTTGAGTGGTGGAAGGATAAATTTTAGTTTGTGAATTGATTTTAGAAAATTATGAAAAATTGTAAGTTTTGCACAATGTAAAACTCTGTTGTTTAATAATATTATATTATATTGATCGAAAAGTGTTATAACGTGTGACAAATGAATATGAATAACTTATCTCTTAATTTAGCTTAATTTATGTAAATTGTTATTTTCTTTATTGTAAGTGATACCATTTTTTTCTTTATTTAAACTATTTGAATATTTCTGTAGTTGTTGTTATTTCTTTTTCAATATTAGTTAGGATTTTTGAAGCCAATGTTGGGAAAAATATTTTTTAGTGAATATGAATTATATATATATATATATATATATATATATATATATATATATATATATATGTGTGTATGTGTATGTGTGTGTGTTTGTCGGGGTTATTTTTTAATCATCACACCAATATTATTATTTGTGAATAGATTATTAAGATTTATTTTGTTGTCTAATGTTATTTGTTGGTATGAACTATGATTACTTTTATTTAATGTCAATTGAGAACTATGTAATGTTGTGCCTGTGTGTACGCATCTAAATATGCGTGATTATAATGTACTATTTTTAAGTTAATATATAAAATTAAATTATATTTATTAAAAATAAAGTGAAATATATCAGAAAATATGAAAGAATAATTGATAAATAGAGAAAAAGAGAAGAATCAGAGATAGACGATTGTGTAAAAAAACTTGTAAAAGTAACTGTCAATTCTCAATAATGTAATAAATAATTATATGTTAAAGAGTAAAATTGGTATTTTGAAATGTGGACACAAAACAATGAATCATCTTTATGTATTGTTATAGATACTGAGGGAACCTATTTAAGTTTTTGATACTAAAATGAGTAACAATATTCTAACCTTTATATTTTGGTGGATATGTTTTTACTAAGTTTAATTACTTAAATGGTCTCTACTTTGACAAAGGTGTTTCAATTTGGTCCTGCTTTTAAAAAAGTTTCAATTACACCACAATTTTTTTAAAAATGTCTCAATTAAGTCCACTTTAAGAAAAAAGTTACCAACATGTTAACAACACGCCACGTGTCATGTGTGGGTTTTTAATTTGTTTTAAAATTTTTTAATTATATATATATATATATATATATATATATATTTACAAAAAAATTGTTGCCACGTGTTAGGGCAATGTCACGTGTAAGTGTCAGTGTCTTGATTTCAGTTTTGTGTCTATATATGTCTATTTGATATAATTTAATCTCTACTTATGTTTCTTTGATTCAATTTTATTGCAGTTTTTTTTAATAATCGAATTTTTTTTTAATCCAGGTTTTGTTAACAGATTAAAACTAATTAAGTATAAATATTTGAACAAAATTAAGTATTGTTTTTCATATTAAATTTTAGTGGTTAAAGAAATGATTAATCAAAATATGAGTTTATAATATACAATAATATAATATGTTAAAAATTCATTTTTAATAAAAAATATTAGTATAATATTCATACAAATAATATATTTGGTCTGTCTCTTTTAATTCAATTTTTTACAGTTTTTTTTATAATCGAAATTTGTTTTTTTATAAAATTAAAATTAATTAAGTATAAATATTTTTACAAAATTAAGTAGTGATTTTCAAATTAAAATTTAGTAGTAAAATAAATTATTAACAAAATATGAGTTAATAATATACAATAATGTAATATGTTAAAAAGTCATTTTTAATAAAAATTATTAGTATAATATTCATACATATAATATATTTGGTCTCAAATTTGAGAAAGATAATATTGTTCTATTTTGAAAAAAAAAATCAATAATAAACAAAACATGAGTTAATAATATGCAATAATATAATATGTTAATTTTTTTTTTAGTAAAATATATTAGTATAATATTTATATAAATAATAAACTTGGTCTAAAGAGGAACAATATTACTATATTTTGAAGAAAAAAAAAATTGGATCAAAGAGACGATAGTAGGAGCCTAAATCTTAAATTGAATGGAAGAAAACATATATAAAGACTAAATTGAAAGCAATACAATGACATATGGTTAGGGATGTCAAAAAAATATGTATCCACGGATCAAATCCGCAACGAGTAAAAAATGAATATTGTAAATGGATACCAGCGGATAACGAGTACGATTATTTGTAATATCCGCATGTTAATAGAGTGTGTACGAGTATCATATTATTCGTACCCATGATACCTGTACCCGTTATATTTTAATTTTAATTAAAAAACATTAACACATTGAAGTTGAATGGGTTATTTTTTATCATTTGGTTTTAAAAAAATTCATTTTTTTTGTAAATTGTAATTCAACACTATTTAAATGTGTTATTTGCACTTTGTTTGAAATTTATAAATATTTTACATTGTATTTTTATTTGAATTTATGGTTAAAATATATTGTTAAATATTAAATTTTTCTTTTGTAAATCTTTGCGGATACCCGTGTATATTAAAACATTATGTGGATATCTGCATAACAAATATTCGTACAGATCTAGGTACAGGTACGAGATATGATATATATTTATCTCGGTAGAATATGAGAGAACTATTACCCATACCGTACCCACTTTTTTATATCCCTATACATGATAATGAAGTAACATCAAATCGTGTTATGTGTCACACAGATACCTTACATGTGATAATAATTAAAAAAAATAAAAAAAATACAAATTAACACATAAAATATCTTAATAATATATTTTTTTAAAGGATCATAATTGAAACATATTTCCAAAAATTCCAAAGACATTCAATTTTTTTTTAAAACTAAACCAAATTGATATACTCCTGTCAAAATATCATCCTAGAGTAATTAAGCCTAAATAAAAAAGCGTAACGACAGCGGTAAAAGTCGTTTTGGTTGAATACCTCCTCCGAAAAAGCCAGAGGCAAGGGGAAGAAGCAGTTGCAAAGTTCCGATCTGAAGACGCAGCACGTAAAGGTAGACGAAGATGACGAAGAAGAAGAAGGTTCCATGGTTCTGGACTTGGGTCATAGGTTCCGTCGTGTTCAGGCTTATTCTCCTTTACTTTCCCAAAAACCTCAACCTCTCTTCTCGCCCTGAAGTCTCCACCCCCCTCACCAGCATCCGCCGTCGTATGTTTTTCTTCTTCTTCTTCCTGAACTACCTTTAATTCCTATATCCATGCTTTCTTATCAACTTCAACTTCTCTTTTCGCAGTGGCTGAGGGTTACTGGTTGAAGCAGTCGTCAGTTTCACCCTATGCTGGTATTTCCATTTCCAGATTCGTTCATTGGATCAATTTATATTATTGTTTAGTGCTGTGTAAAAAATCTTAGACTCTTTTTCGTGTTTCCAGGATCAATGTACCATGGTTCCCCTTTGTTATTGACACTTCTCGGCCCGCTTACAGTTAAAAGGTACCTGTTCTCAATTGTGTCAGATTTTGTTCCGTTGCTTTATTTAAATGGACTGACTTACTAAGTTTGAAATTCCTATGTTGTAATGACTTCGACTTACCTTATTGATGCTTCAGAATTGAAGGACAGCCTGATCATCTTTTATGCGGGTAACTTTCTCCGCCTTTTACTGATGAGTATTAGTAGTATCTATTCAGTTGTTTATTTCTATTTTCAACAGCTCATGAATCATACTTGTTGTGACCTTCGGTGCTCAATAATTCGTATCTATAATTGTAATGCTGTTTGCCTTTGAATCTTGTATATGCAGTTCTTTACCCCTGTGTTCACTTATCTTTGCTGCAGTCTTTGTTAAACAGTAAATAATCAACTCATTTCCGGATATAGTTTGGTTTTTGTTATTGCAGATGTGGTTAGTGCAATGCTTATTTGTGCTGCTGGTGAAAAACTCCAGGTGGCATACAGTTCAAGCTTACAATTACTTGGCCTTCGTGATTTGTCAGAAAATTCAGGTTGTTAGCATGTGCTTCTAGTATGATCCTTCTGTTCAAATTTCATATGATTATGGTTGTATGTGCTTCTCCCATTTTTATTTGTTATTTTAAAGTGATATATAAAACTAGTGTATAAGTTTGAAGATCCTTTTCAGATAAAGATATATTGTGCAATCAAAGAGAGAAATTTTATTCTGTGCATGCTGCATTATAAGAAAATTGTAACATGGTACTTGATGAAGATTACTGGTACTATTAATTAGATATGCAAGGAGTGCCCCTTTTGACTCTTGGCTTGCTTTTCTTTCCTCTTTTGGGATATTATGTTGAATGTGAAAAAATAAAGGTAGGAAATGAAACACCTTGTTGATCATCACACGTCTGTGTGGTTTCTGTGAACAAACTGATGGTGAGGTCTGTGTCTGTCTAGTGTTTGTATCATAACAAACACTATGCTTCCCTTTCCAGGAAAAAGATAATGTGTTTTACTGAATGAGAATAAAACAGGGTATTTGCAACTATTGTTGTGAAGGGCAGGTGATGGTCATATTTTAAAATTTAATGTTAAAATTTTCCCTTCTGGTTGTGGATCTTTTTGAAACTATGCAAATTCTTTTCATCCCTTTTGATTGTATCTTTACTGTTTCCAGAGCGTCTTCCTTCAGGAGATTTTGCTGCTCTTGTATACTTATGGAATCCTTTCACAATAGTTGCATGCGTTGGTCTATCCACATCTGCAATTGAGAATTTGATGGTTGTGTTATCTCTTTATGGAGCATGTTCGCGTAAGTAGCTAATAACCTATGGTTATAATTTCTGAACTTTTAGATTCTACTGACTCACTCCTACCATGTTTAATTGGTATTTGTTAGTTGTTTTCTGGTTAAGATTTATTTGCTTTCTAATATTGAAACATGAATTTTGCTTGGCGTTGTTGTGTGATGAAAAGTACTCGTAGTTCTAGCTTCTTGGGGAAGTTCTTGTGGGAAGTACAGTGGGAAATCTCAATTTTTAGCTGAAAGGTTACTTTTATGCAAAAGGACTTTGATAAACGGTTTTCCATTTATTTTTATTATATTTCTGTTTTCCTGAAATGTTTCTTGGTCTTATTTTTGTGTTGAATAGAAAGGAATATATATGTGTGTGTGTGTGTGTATATATATTCTTATTTGAGCAATTAAACCAATAAAACATGGCTACTACTAAAGGCGGTTGAACTTGGGTACATATAATAGTTTAGTAATTACTAAGACTGAATGCCCCAAGCCAATTTGAGGAATAATTTTTCTTTAGGTAGCATTGCTTTTGTGTTTTCTATCAAATTTTATGTCTGGTATACCTTTTTCTGTAAGTTTGCTGACTATTGAGCCCTGACTATCAATTTTTATGTCCAATATTCGTCTTCTTTAACCTTTTTTTTTTTCATATTTTCTTTCAGATACAAGGGCAATATTTCGTTTGTTATTATTACCATTGAATTTACATGTCTTTGTCCATTTGATATCCACTTCTGTGTAGAGGTTCCCTATTGCTATATTCAGCTAGCTTATTAGATTTTGGAAGTAGTTGTGAGAACTGAGGAAGAAAGATCATTATCACCTTATATATGTGGTCTTGTGATCTTCATTTAATATTTTGTGTAATGTTGAAACTGTACTGATGTACAACAGGACTAGCTCCATTAGCAGCTTTCGGATGGGTCATGGCTACACACTTGTCTCTGTACCCTGCTATCCTTATTATCCCAGTATGACGTTGCTTGAACTCGTTGTATAACATTTTCAGCATAATCTGCAAATCTTTGTTCTCTGTAATTTGCATTTATTTATCTGTAGATACTAATATTATCCTCTTTTCCAGGTGATATTGTTATTGGGATATGGTCCTGATGCTCCTCCTAGGAAATTATTCTGCCAAAAGAATAGGCTTGAAGTTGGCAATTCCTCCTCAAGTGATAGTTATTCAGAAGAGAAAGCAAAGAATCAGCTAAAGGTTGCAAATGTATTCTCATGGAGGCCAGTTGTGTCTTTTCTATTATGGACTTTGCTTTGGTCATCCTACATCTTAGTCCTTTGTAGTATTTATGTCCAGCAGTATGGCGGTCTACAGGAGTTATTCAAGAGGTTTTGCTTAAATACTTTTACCATTATTCATTTCTGAAAACAATTTTGCAAGCAACGAAATAAATATGCATATTTGTTCATTATTATAGTAATTGCAAGAATTCGGGCTTAGTTGTTACCGGGTCAACTAAAGAGTCCATGAAAAATCCAAAATATCAAGTGAAAACACCATTATGATAACTCCAAAATAATTACAGAAGTACTGGGTTTGTAACTGCTGCCATTATGGACTTTTGGAGTCACCACATAAGCAACCTTGAAGCCTCGTAAGATTTAGAAAATTTTAGGTCCATATTACTGTTGTTTGTTCATGTCATACTGTATTACTGTTGGTGTGAAACTCTGAAGTAAAACCCTTTGGGAACTCAAATAACTCATTTCCCACTCAAATAATCAAATAATTGCTTTTTATTCTATTATAAAAGAAACTATGCACATTTTTCAACATCATTGTTTAAAAAGTAAATGAACTTAGTGTGGGGACAATTAATATGTTTACCATGTGTTGAGGGAGGTAGATTTTACTGTATTATCTCTGTTGAAGAACACTGTTTGTGATTATGAAATTTATATTATTTTTTTTTATTCTCTTTTGTTATTATCTTTATCAAGAACTGTTGAAAGTCAACTGTCACAATTTCTTTTTTCATGGGAATGACAAGTTTTTCTATATCTTGTAAATAAACTTCTAGGTTGTTTGTGCAGAACCTATGGCTTCATTCTTACAATACAAGATCTGTCTCCAAACATTGGTGTTTTGTGGTATGTGCTATAGGAAGGGAAACTACCACTTTTAGTGTAGACTTGAATATTTTATTCCTCTCATGAACTTTGGCACTTATTTTGTTCTGGTGGTATTTGCATTACAGGTACTTCTTTGCAGAAGTTTTTGATTTTTTCAGAAATTTCTTCCTGATAGTATTTCATGGGAATATTCTGTTGATGCTAGCACCATTAGCCTTGCGGCTTAATCACCGGCCATGCTTTCTAGCTTTTGTATACATTGCAATATCTTCTATGTTGAAATCTTATCCTTCAGTAAGTTGTTTTTTTTTTCACCAGTTCCTATTTTTACCAAATTAGCTCTTAGAATTTAAGCATGATGGTCCATCTGGGTGTTGCTGAAAATATTTTTATAATTTAGAATGAAAGAGACGCTGTATCCTGTTAAATGTTAAATGCATGATATTGTATGATTACATCGTCCAAAATAGAAATTATGCAAATAAGTATGTTCACACTTAGCACATTCACATATACACGCTTAGAAGGGAAAATATTATCAGTGCAGTTGTAAATATTGAGCAACGAACTTAAACATAGATGTCCAGCACTGATATTTGTGGTGAATTTTCATCATGCTGGTATCTGATTGATCTGTCATTCATCTATGCATCTATCTCCAATCTACTTTGAGAAGTCCATATGTATTGTGTTTTGTGTGAATTTGCATCAGGTTGCAATGTGATTGATCTATATACCATTTTGTCTTATCTAACTTGTCAGTACTCAGACATTAAATAAATCCATCACTGATGTGTTAATTTTTTGTGAATTTGTGTCATGTTTCAAACTGGATTAATCCCTGTAACCATTTTGTTTTCATTATGACTAGGTTGGTGATTCAGCTCTGTATTTGGGTTTACTTGGGTTATTTGCTTATGAACTCAAAGGTTATTTCTCTTTCTTTTTTAACCTTTTATAATACTGCGCATAATCTCCTTTTGAATAATCAACTTCCTTGATTTTCAGATATGCAGTTTTCTTTCTTCCTATTATCTGGTTATGTTGGGGTTTCACTTCTTAGCCCTGTGATGCACAATTTATGGATATGGAGGGTATGGAGTTGTGTTTACCTTCAATTTCAAATAGATTTTTGTGTCTATCTGCAGTTCCTCATCTTTGTAATAAAATGGGCAGGGTACTGGTAATGCAAATTTTTACTTTGCGACTGCAATTACTTATGCGTGCTTTCAGGTGCGTTATCTCTACTCATTCTGATATTCGGTTCTCCTCACCTAGTCATTGTTGCTGTATCTCTTTTCTTCACAACTTTTTCTAGCTATTAAGTTTATATACAAATGGAGATCTTCGTCAATTTACATCTACCAACCATTTTATCATGATCAGAATTGCATTTAATTTATTGACATTCTTTTTTAGACAATGTTTATCAAATAATGCTAGTTGAAGTTATTTGTATTTTCTTGTATATTTATCACATTGTGAGGCCAAAGATTGATGCTAACTCATCAACACATGCCCCAGCCTCTGTCTAGGACAAGGGTCCCGTAGTAAAATCTTGACCCTTTTCACTTTCCTCAATGTCCACACTTCAAAACCAACTTAGTTAGATTCTGGTGGTGTACTTCATTGCTATTGAAAATGAATGTCTTAAAAAATTGAGTCAATTGATTTGAGATCGGCAAGTTGTATCAAAATTATACCTATGAATTTAACCCGAGGACAACCTCAGCTCACTTTTAAAATAAATCCCTTTTTATACCTACCTTCCAAAGACCCTATAAGGGGTTAAGGTCAAGCTCAAAGTGAGTTTGAGCAATTACAACATTACAGTAAAATTTTAAGAAAAAGATTAAGAAATAATGAACTATTATTACTCTTTGCTTATCAAAATCTCATTAATTTGTATATTATAACTAAGAGCATATAATGCAAAATGATTTGAGTTAAATTTATAATAAATTTTCATTTCTTTTTTATTTGATGTGAAGCAAATTATTTTCTTTTTCTTTATTTATATTTGTATGCTACGTAATAACTAAAATAAAAAAGAATTGGTGTAAAATAAATATGGTTTGAAAAATACTAGAGTAATCTTTTTATTATTATATATTTTTATACTATTTCATGTTTTTTATAATTATGAAATTTTATATATATATATATATATATATATATATATATATATATATATATA
>Ga0099822_1011891_pt1 | contig 10527 bp, 9 predicted proteins | sample CowpeawhiteBW_FD_76839 | JGI IMG/M metagenome (GOLD analysis project Ga0099822, IMG submission 76839) | Root nodule microbial communities of legume samples collected from California USA - Cow pea white BW | ecosystem: Host-associated > Plants > Roots > Nodule | place: USA: California | collected... | reverse complement strand
TCTTCTATACTGCTCAGGATCAGATATAGGCTCCCCCTGATTTGGTAGAAGTTTAGTATTGGGATCCATGGGTGTATCAACAGACTTTGAACTCACCAACCTAGTTTCCTCCAGAATATCCATAGCATACTTTCTTTGAGATATAACAATACCATCATTGGACTGTGCCACCTCAATACCCAAGAAATATCTGAGTTTGTCAAGATCTTTTGTCTGAAAATGGTGACAGATATGTTGTTTCAACTGAGAGATGCCATGGTTGTTACTCCTTGTAAGAACGATGTCATCAGCATATACTATCAAGTAAACACATCCAACACTCGAGTGTTGATAAAAGACAGAATGATCTGCTTCACACCGAGTCATACCAAATCGCTGAACAACATTGCTAAACTTTCCAAACCAGGCCCTAGGAGATTGTTTTAGGCCATATAGTGATTTGCGAGGACGACATACCATCCCAGAAGACTCCCCTGAGCAACAAACCCAGGAGGTTGCTCCATATAGATTTCTTCTTGCAAATCACCATTAAGGAAAACATTTTTAACATCCAGTTGATAAAGAGGCCATTGTTGAAGAGCAGCCATGGCGATAAATAAACGAACAGAAGCCATCTTTGTCACGGGAAAAAAAGTATCGTCATAATTCAACCCAAAAATTTGAGTATAACCAATGAGTGCGTTATCAGTCCCTGACCAGGGTGTGGTGTGGCGAAGCCGGAAAATACCATGGCAGGATAGTGAATGTTGGTATGGTCGCAACTCTGATGTTTTCTAATAGATGATCAATACTTTATTCTATGGACATTGATACTCAAATAAAAACAAATTGAAATAGTAGTGTAAAGACAGAGCAAAGAAGCTGGGGCAAAACCAGACCTATTAAGAAAAAATATAGACTAAGTGTGAAGGAAGAACATGGTACGTAGACAAGATAACAGAGTCCAAACAGCTGTACTATGATACGTGTGAACAGATGGGTGATCAGAAGTGCTTTTAACTTATTCCCCCAGTTTCTTTTTCTACTTATATATTATGAAGAAAAACGAACTTTACCTATTTCCATGTGCCCTTCTGCGTTTATATTCTTTCTTATTTGTGGTCCTTGCTTCCTCAACTAATTTACTCCCCTGGATTTTTCCTGATAAAATGACTTATTCTATGAAAAGATTGGTAGATATAACCTAATTATCCCATCATCAACTATAGGTTGTACAAAATCCTTCCTCTTCATGGTGTGGTCAATGAACTAGTTTGCCATAACTTTGGTGGTTGGTGTCTTGCATTTCAGATATTTGGTTCTGATCCATCTTGTGCTGACTACCTGAAAAGTTTGATTGAGGCGCTTTTTCAACATACAACACGTCTTCTCACAAATATTCAGGTGATTTAAGCGACTTTTCTGTATCACTTTATTTCAAATCTCTTGATAGTTTTATAATGTCTGATTTGTATTTTTTGCTGCAGGAATTCACAGCCCGTCCTGATATAGCCGATGATTGTTTCTTGTTGGCATCAAGGTGTATTCGCTACTGTCCTCAACTGTTTATTCCCTCATCTGTTTTTCCTTCTTTAGTTGATTGCTCTATGATTGGCATCACAGTACAGCATAGGTACAGTCTCTCTCTCTCTCTCTCTCTCTCTCTCTCTCTCACTAAAATAACTTGAAAGTATCATACATTCTTGGGAAAGTGTGTTGTGTGTATTCATGATCCTTTTGTATATTATTTAATGTTGAGAGGCAAAAAAATCCTGTTGTAGCTAATTTTCACTCTGCTCAACGGCTCCCTTTTATTAGTGTGATTGTTTACCCTCTTTTGCTGTTTCCCTCTGTAGGGAGGCTTCTAATTCCATATTGCATTTCTTGGCTGATATTTTTGATCTTGCAAATTCCTCTGTGGGGGAGCAATTTATTCCAATAAGAGACGGTGTAATTATTCCTCGAGGTGCCAGCATCACCAGAATTTTGGTTGCTTCATTAACGGGAGCACTTCCAAAATCTCGAGTGGACGTGGTAATTTCTCTTTTTCTCATGCAACGTCGACCGTCTATATTTGCATATGTTCACTTTTGACGGGATTTAGTTTCGATATTTTTTTTAACTTTTGTACACCTGCTCCTTCCTCAGGTATCTTATACGCTACTGGCGTTAACTCGATCATATGGGATGCAAGCGCTGGAATGGGCTAAAAAGAGTGTTTTATTAATTCCGTCTACCGCTGTTACAGACGTGGAGCGATCAAGATTCCTAAAAGCTCTTTCTGATGCAGCATCCGGAGGTGATACTAATGGGCTTACCGTTCCTGTTGAAGAGCTCTCAGATGTTTGCCGACGTAACAGATCAGTTCAGGAAATAGTTCAAGAAGCTTTGAGACCGCTTGAGTTGAACATGGTGAATGTATCATAGACGATTGGTAATGCCTGTGATAGGGAGGGCCATTTTGTTTAGGTCCTATCTGTTAGCTAGGCTAGTTGGTTGTGTATTATCTATCTGTTATATTCTTTTCTTTCTTTTTTTTTATCTATTATCATTCTCCAATTTTTCAGGAGAATTTGCCCCTGCATGATCTGTTGTGTTGGCCGGAAGAAATTAAAATGGGTGTTGTATCTTTTATTTGTCTTGAGATGTGGGATTGGTGAGTGATGTTTGTCCCGGTTGTCATTTTTGGGGGGAGGGAGGTTACATGGTATACAATTGTAATTTAATGGAAACAGAAAAAGTGGGGGGAAATAGAGAACATTGATAAGTTGTTTCAATTTTTTAAGTTTGGAATGAATATGGAATTTGGAATCTGTGCACTGGTTGTGTTAGGTTCGTCTCACTCATCTGTTAAAATGAACGAAGAGGGATGTAAGGATCCAGATATGTGACACATTGGATCATAGAATGAATGACTTTGACCAACTTGATAGCGATGTCAAGAAAGTGTAATTATCAGCTCTTCTGGATGCATGTGGCGCTCACCTGACAAAATTTTAGATTGGATAAACTCCTGATAGGATTTGTTTATACAAGTTCTTATTAATGAAAATTACATTTTAATATTGATTTCATAGTTCAAAGGTTCTTAAAGTTGTAGTAATTATTTATATAAATACTATTTTTCAACTTTTGAATACATATATTTTAACCGGATTTTGTTTACAGGAAAAACTTGAATACATTGTTAAAGCAAGGATGGCATTGTGCGTGGGGGGCACTTGGCTATATAACATATTTTGATGCAAGGCTCTCATCTATTTGAGCGAAACATTCCTTGTTTGAGCGTTTTATCAGCAACCATATTTTGTCATCGCGTATAATGGTGTAATCATGTGTTTAAATTGGGAGAATTTTTGTCACCTTCTCCTTCGGATCAAGAGAAGCCAAACGCAGGTTTGTTATTGCGGAATTGACGACGAACACTTTTCTCCAATCTCGAACCACAACAGTGACTGATACAATGCAGATTTTTGACTCGTGCAAATGTTGTCAACAGAACAGAAGCGTCAAAGACCTAAGTTTTTATATCAGTTGAGCATAAATAAGTCCAGAAAATGGATATTCAGTTATGGATTATTATAGATAAAATCAAAACTAACTGAACCTCAAATGGCAATTCATCAAATAAAATTTTAAAATCAGTCTCAAAATATTTTATTAATGGTTTATTTATTTTTCTCATATTTGTTAATCTTTTTTGATTTAGTTCTTTTTTATTAAAATTATTCCCTCATGTTCCTAGTCGGCACCCTCACTCATTGTCAACTACCTTTCTCCCGGCACAAGAAAGAACTGGATGCAAGTCGTTGAAACATAATTCAAACATGCGTTGACTTGAATCTATGGATTGAATCTAAAATTTCAATCACTTAAACTAATTCAATTGCATAAAGTGGAAATCGAAAAAAGAGGGGGGAAATTTGTAGTTAGTTGTATATTATAATTTAGTTATATTCCTAATTAATACAGATTCTTCAACAATTTTTTTAGCTGCTTTTCTTTTATCCAAACGTGCAAGTGAAGTCGATTCATTGAATTTTGATTGAAGTAGTGAATGAATAGCTTGGTTTTGCAGTTGAATTATTGTATGGTGCATTAGGATAATAAAATAAGCGAAACAACTTCTCAGAATCTAAAGAAAAATATTTTTATATTTTTACCAATAAAAATTCAATTAGGAAACTGTCAAAATTTAATTTAAATCTTAAAATACGATCTATCATCCAAATAACAATTCGATAAAATATTATATTTTATCGATAAGAATAATGGTAAGAATATTAATATATAGAATGAATCAATAAAAGAAGATTTAGATAAGTTTTGAACTTTTTTTCTAAATTTAAATATTTTTTATTAAATCTTTATTAAATTTTTCTGTAATCAAAGTTTTTTACATATTTCAATTTAATTCTTAAGTAATGTAAAAAAATAATTTTTATTAAAAACATTTTAAGTAATAAGAAATAAAATAAAATCATCGATTGCATAATGATGACAGTCTTTTAGTCGATGTAAATAATAATATAAAAATTATCATTCAAAAAAAAAAACTTATTACCTTACATTAACTATAATACTATATTATATTAAATACAAAAATTTTATTTTTTTTAAATTTTTAGCATACTAAATAAATAAATAAATAAAATAGTGTTTTTGAAAATACAAACTTAATCAAACCTAAATAAATTGACAACAAGAACATCCTTAGTTTGGATTTATTTATTTGAAAACCATTTATTATTGAAGCATGATGGGAGGAGCATGAACAGCGCGTGGACCCATCCTCTGAAGTCCCTGTTCCTAGTTCCACTTTAGCTGGACTAATCGAATCAATATCATTCACATTCACCAATTGGATTCAGTGAATGCAAAGTGCAATGTAATCTCATCTCTTCTCTTTCTCTCCCTCCAACAAAAAAATGGTGTCAACATATGAGAAGAAGACCAACCTCGCCAAACTCATCATCCCTTCTTCTTCATCTTCTCCCTCCCCATCCCCATCCATCACAAGCCCACACGTCATTCACAGTAGGTCCCACTCCTTTGTGGGTCCCTCCCCCCGCATCGATCCCTCCTCAACCCCTCTCTTCTTCCTCCAAGAGGTCGACGACGACGACGACGAAGACGAAGAAAAGGAACCTCTTTCTTCTGACCCTGTTAAGATTGGACCTTCCGATTTTCATATTCTTCGTGTTGTAGGGCAGGGTGCCTTTGGCAAGGTCTTTCTCGTCAGAAAAAAAGGAAATTGCTTCGATGCTGATGCTGATGCTGATGGCGATGGGGTCTTCGCCATGAAGGTCATGAGAAAGGACATCATCATAAAGAAAAACCACGTTGATTACATGAAAGCGGAGAGGGATATTCTCACTAAAGTCCTTCACCCTTTCATTGTTCAGCTACGTTACTCTTTTCAGGTCTCTCTCTCTCTCTCACTCGCTCGCTCACTATCCTATTTCACTTCAATTTATTCACACAATCACTTACTCAGCATGTGTTATGTGCAGACCAAATCTAAGTTATATTTGGTGTTGGATTTTGTAAACGGAGGGCATCTCTTCTTTCATCTGTATCGCCAGGGTATCTTCAGGTTTTTTTCTTCTTCTTCATCTTATGTGTTGCAATACACTTTTGGAAATTCATTGAATTTTAATTATCCGTTTGTTTTGGTGTATGTGGTGAGTAGTGAGGATCAGGCAAGGCTTTACACTGCTGAGATAGTGTCTGCAGTTTCACATCTTCACAGCAAAGGCATCGTGCATCGGGATCTTAAGCCTGAAAACATTCTAATGGACTCTCATGGGCATGTAATAATAATGCCAATGCTACTCACCTCCTATGCCTTGTTTTCTTGCATCAACTTTGCTTTTTCTACTTTGACTTTTGATAGTCTATTGTTTTCTGTTTTCTGTTTTCTGTCTCACCTTGTGGGGTTGTGCTCCTTATTCTGATGTATTAAGTTTGCTAAGTTCACTGTACAATATCTTAGATGGCTGAGTTGTATAGTTCTTCTTTGCTGTTTTTGCTCTGCCCGTGTGTAGGTCATGCTCACTGATTTTGGAATGTCAAAAGAGATTGATGAATTGGGAAGATCCAACTCTCTTTGTGGGACCGTGGAATATATGGCTCCTGAAATTCTTCAGGCTAAAGGCCATAACAAGGATGCGGATTGGTGGAGTGTTGGTATCCTGTTGTATGAAATGCTAACAGGGAAGGTAATGCCCATCTGCACCAAAAATGCTAACAACACATTTTCTAACACTTATCATTATCTTAAAACCTAAAATTTACTTGAAATTACAATTTTTTGTGGGTCTCATATCTCATTTAGATCACAAAAGTTTGTGGGTATCAAGACTTTGTTGGTTTCAGTGAATTTTAATCAGTAATAAAGAGCATGTTGGGGGTATTTTCTTGTATGTATCTATGAGTAGGTTGTGGGTGAAGGTACCTAAAGTTGAATACTTGGAATTATATGTGGACCATAGCAATTTGCACGGTTAGAAATTACAATTCATGAAGTATTTGGCCTTGAATAGAGAACGTTATTAATCAAGATGCGTATGTCTTGGATTAGGCTTAGTGTACATTTTTTTTTTTTTTTCAAAATTGATGTCTGAATGAAACTGTTTATTTGCTGTTTATGATAGGAACCTTTTCTATTTCATTTATTTTCCATGTAAGAACACAAGGGGAAGCATTAACTTGTCATGGTTTATGATTCGATTTGGCAGGCACCGTTCACACACACTAACAGAAAGAAACTTCAGGAGAAAATTATTAAAGAGAAAGTTAAACTTCCACCATTCCTTACCAGTGAAGCTCACTCATTACTCAAAGGAGTAAGTAGACGACAGTATATATGGTTTTCTTCCATTTTGTTTCTCTATCGTCTTCTTTCACAGTGCACCTACAAGTATAATATGCCTGTTACCTGAACATAACGTAAAATGTTTATGTTGTAGATTTCTGAACCCACTGCATTAATATTTCGCTGGTTTCCTTTTCTCATGCCAATTTCCTATTTTTGTGTGTGTGAAATCAAATGTCAGGAGGTTCTACTTCCAAAAGTGATCCTTACCTAACGTATTTTTTATAAATTTTCCTTACCTAATGGCAATTTCTGGAGAAATAAAAACTTGGACGACCACATTTATGTACATGCTATTTTGCTACTAAGCATGAATATTCAAAGGATAGCTTAGAGAGATAATAGGAAAACGCAGGGATACAAGAAAAGTTCTTACTCTGGGACGTGATGTTTCAAAATATTGTGTTTTGAGATTAAAAGATTAAACTTTGTATGGAAAGAGATAGAGGGATCCAGTTCCAAAATCCGTTCATTCTGTTTACTTGTTACAGTTGCTGCAAAAGGATCCAACAACAAGGTTAGGACATGGGCCAAATGGAGATGAGCAGATCAAAAGTCATAAATGGTTTAGGTCAATCAATTGGAAAAAATTGGAGGCAAGAGAAGTGGAACCAAAGTTTAAACCAGATGTGTCTGGGAAAGATTGTACAGCTAATTTTGACAAATGTTGGACAGCAATGCCCCCTAATGACTCACCAGCAACCACACCTACAGCAGGTGACCATTTCCAGGGCTATACTTATGTGGCACCCAACCCTTGGCTTTCTTCTCGTTCACTACAATGAACAAGGAAATCTGTACATGGATCAATGTTTCAAAATAAGACCTCAATAAGACATGTAACCCATTTCTTCTTATTCTCAGCTTTCTCAGCTTACAAGTAACCAAAGTCTTCTCTCACCATGTAACCCATTTGTAATGGCCCATTGCAGAGAATACAGAATGTTTAGGGGCTCTGATATGACCCGTTATGTTTGTGCAGCTTGGTTTAGTTCTTGTTTTAAATTAAGGTCAACATTAACATTAACATATTTGTACAGCCAGGTCCCTAAAGAGGGTGAGGGTGTATAACATATTTGACTTATTCATCAGAAGAATTTGCATGTATGAAATTGTATTGTCTTATCTTTTGCAGCAACACAACTTTAAGGTTGATGCATTTCATCATTGCTCATTCTTATGCATATGTCACAACGAGCTATTGAACACGTAGCTATCAACTGTTCTGCTTATAAGATCTAGAAAGTTTGATACTTGTTGCCACCAATGTCTTTGGTTCCATTTCCTTCCCCTTCAAACGCGCACGTTTTTTATTTTGGTTAGGAATAATAAAAACTTTTGTCTAATCTATCAAGGTCAAATCTTTGGGCGTTTCCATCACTGCATGCTGGAGTAGTAGAGTTAGATACACTGGATGAGACGATTCCAAGCGTCATTTGTAAGGTGAGAGCTAAGATATGATAATCGTTATTTAAAATGTAAAGACAACCATTAAGAAACAGTAACATTCTGAAAAACACAAATAAGAGATTAGCAGTATGAAAGAATCTTATACCTTCACGACTTTTAAGACTTTGCGTAACCTAAACATAATTAAATATCAAGCCTCCGTAACATGTGAACTACGTGAATGATATAAGATCAGTGTAAATTCTTCGCCACATCTCCCCAATCTCTGGCCATACGCACCAGTCACTAAAATCTACTTTTTTCCCCGTTTATAGTTTTATAAAGCCTAGAATCTTAATGGTTTCAACAAATGGATCAAACCAATTATTAATGTTATGTGTCCTTACTACATGTTTTCATTCGACATACAAGACAACAAAAGCAACAAGATTCCATCTATATTACGTGGGCTCTACTCTTTGCAGAAGAACCTTCATATAACTGAATGAGCAAGGGATCCACCCACTAAAGAAACTGAGATTAGGAGAAAGAACCCAAAAAGACCAATTCACCCACCCCCATCTACACCCTATGCTTATAAATAGACCTTGCTTAAAAATGTTGCAATAACCACCATCTCTTGAAACACCAAGTTCTGGTTAAGCCAAAAAATCATGGATAGAATCAAATCCAAGAATGAGATGTCTCTTTGTGAGAAGTCGATGAAGGTGGTAGTAAATATCATTAAGCTGTCTTCTTTCTCTATTGCACAGAAGAGTCTTGGTGGCACGAGTAAAAAGAGTGGTCCAGAGTCTGATATGGACTCTGATGAGGAAGCACCGCTTCCTGATCAATTTCCTACAACAAGAAGATCGCAACAGCCACAGAGCCGTGCAAACCCCACTTACGTGATCAAGTCATGTGGGAGCAACGGATCAACAGAACATTTGATTTATCAAGAAAGAGTCCCCACTGATGTTAGCCCAAATAAAGAACAGTGTGTTGATGGATTGGCTTCTGACTATATCAGTAAGATACGCAACAAGCTTGGGCGTGGTGTATAATATTGCCTTCACAGCTTTTTGTGTGCTCCATGTATCATATACTACTTAGATATTCATCCCTTTTGGTTCAAATTAACATGATGTAATAAACTTAGTTGTTGGGGTTTCTAGCTACAACAGAAGTAGTTGTTTTGTTTCTGATGAAACCCGATTCAACTTTTTTTTTATGCTTTATTTAATATTCTTTGCTGGATGGACAAGTATTACATGTAGACTAGTTTATATAGATGATGTTCTGAACACACGAGTTTGCATGAATTATGTTATTAATGATTTCATTTGGTTTTAAGTTGATATTTTGGATCCAAATAATGTGTGTAGTAAATCTCTCTTCAGGGCAAAAGATACTAATAATTCCAGGTATTTGAGTGTTGCAGTCATAGTGGTGGTCCAAGATATATGTGAGGATAAAAAATAAAGTACACGAAATCGTGAACAAGTGGCTCAAGAATATGATTGCTAAACATCCTGATGATGGAAGGTACCCCAACATTTTAGCTTCTAATTTTTTATTAATTCCAATTTTAAGCTCCAAATGTGTGTGTATATATAGAGAGAGAGAGAAACAGAAAACCTGAGATGGAATATCTTTTAATGACCTTATTTGTGCTTATAAAAATACCTTGATAAATTCTTTATCTTAACTGAGTTCTTATTTTGAACTTGCTAAAACAAATTCTATTTAACTTATTTCAATAATCTTTAAAAGTTAACATATGCAGTATTTATGAGTAAAACTGGGTGAGCATAACCCAAATAGCAGCAAAGAGATGTCCACTTTATGTGTCTTATACTTCACCGGCCAACCAATATGCTTTTTACCCAGTAGCTTTCAGCATCTTTTCTTGTTCTTTTGGCATTCTCATTATGTTATAAAAATAATTTTTCTCTTGCGTATTAAGCCATCCATGCGCCCTCAAATTGTACAGAAACAATTGTCTCATGTTAAAACTATACAAATATATTTATGAGAAACACTGGTTGATACAAGTAGTACCATCTTACATTTCTTGACCAAGTATTAAAGATTTGAATTTTAAGGATGTCTGAAATAAACCATATTATTACTCACATTGTGTGTACTTTAATTTTGGTATCAATACTATTTACAAAAAGGAGTTATAAGGTGGTGTTGGGTTTATATATATATATATATATATATATATATATATATATATATATATATATATATATATATATATATATATATATATATAT
>Ga0099822_1011882_pt1 | contig 10533 bp, 3 predicted proteins | sample CowpeawhiteBW_FD_76839 | JGI IMG/M metagenome (GOLD analysis project Ga0099822, IMG submission 76839) | Root nodule microbial communities of legume samples collected from California USA - Cow pea white BW | ecosystem: Host-associated > Plants > Roots > Nodule | place: USA: California | collected... | reverse complement strand
TTTTTTTTTTTTTTTTCTTATATATATCAACACACACAAACAAAAAAAAAAAATTTATTAAGTAAAAAAAAAAATTAAATATATATATATATATATATATATATATATATATATATATATATATATATATAGCACCTAATCAAGCATAACTTAATAGAAGAAATCTACACCTAAATCCTAATTATCAGAACATAATTAACGAATTTCTCTCCTAAGCAATCATAACACCTAATAATCATAACTTGATAAAAATAAGAATTTTGCACCTAAAACACTATTTTTCAAATAGTATGTGGGAGAGAGTTCATCTCAGCACAATTTTTCATCAGTAGTTGTCTCATGACACCTAAAATTACTTATTTTGACCTCAAACCCCAATGCTTTGCATTCAAAATATTGAAAGGCACTTGGAAGATTAAATGAAAATAATCCCCTAATTAAAGTTTCTCCTTTGACTAATTAGAAATTTAACTATACCACATGAACATTCATAAACTTTTTGAGAGAGTTTCAACAATCTCCTTACCAACTTTGGTTTTTATGGTGCTCGAGCCTTCAACTTCTCCCTCAATCTTGAAAAATCAAGCAAAATTGTTTCTTCAATAGCTATATGAGAATTTCTCTCACATAATCAATCGGACTCCAATTTAAAAAGTTCATCACTAAAATTTGGTGACCTGGAAATAGAGGACAAAACAAGTGTTAGAGAAGAACAATATATTATTAGCTATAGATATGGTGAACTAATCCATTCTTTTAGTTGGTTATCCTTTTTTCCAAGAGAATCTTGAAAAAATTAAAAAGCACTTACAAAACATCCAACCAGTATTAAACTTTTAACACCATGAAACATAACATCTAATAATTAAGACTTAACTAAAACTTGTCTTAAAGAAGAATTTCGCACAAGGGTTTTTAAGTCCAATTACATTAATTAAGATATGTTCTCAAAATTGAAGTAAGAAAGATAGAGAAGGATGAAGATTTTGTTCACCATTTCTGTATATTGAGTAGTAAGAAGATAATTTTAACCTATCTTAATTTACAATTAACTTTTAACCTTAATCACATATCAATCACTTCATTGATATCACATCAAGTTCAAAAGTTGATTCTGTCTTAACATAAAGTTAAATATTTTCCTACTCGCTAAACCCTCATCAATCTGTATACATTTGTATAAACAAAATACGTAAAAAAAGAAAAAAATATATATTAAACATAGCCTAATATATTTTATTAACCTCTAAAGCATGCCTATGTTCCCATAAACTTAAAAGTAGGTTTTTAACAAAATATCAAATTCAAGAAGTTTTAATTGCGTTGTGAAAGGTGACATTTGCAACATGATGGAGAAATTCACTCCAATGATCTCTCCCTTTATTTTCTAAATACGGAAAAGGGAAAATTCAGTTTAAAATATGGAATTTTGATCAATCTCCTTGTAGAAATGATCAAATAAGTGATAGTAGGAAGGCTTAAGAAGCAATTGAATATATGTTTATAAGAACTAGCCGTCTTCTGTCCAAAAAATCCACAAATCTATAATGGTACTGATTCTGAAAAAGGTGATTGATGAGTTTAAAAACTTAATTTTAAACCTAACTCAATCTTATAAAATCAGCTTAAAAAATGTGAGGTTTGTATTTACCTATAAATGGTAAATTGGTCTTATCTCAAATTATATGGAACTTCCAACATATCATATATACATTTTGAGTATGAGACTAAACACTAATAAGTGGTTTGATAACATATATAAAAATAGACGGACAAACAACAACATTTACTTAGATAAACTCCGGATAAACTCTAATTTTGACTCTGATAATGTCAAGAAATGAACTTTAAATTTAATTCAACTTTACAAACCAATTTATTAAACAAAATTTTCACCCATTCATATATTGTAAATTAACTGAATCTCTAATAAATATGAATTTTGAATTGGCAAGACAAAAATAAATCATAATAATCATAATAGATGTATAAAGACGCTACTCATCAGATTTCATGTTGACAAGACTTAATTTGGCAGGGAAATTTCAATTTTCTCTTTTCCAAAATAAAAGTTTCAAATATAAATTGGAAAACTAAATCGTATAAAGACGCACGTCTTCTTCATAAAGAATAAGGTTAGCAAAATGAGATAACACGAACCTATTCAAAGTCATACTTAAAGAAATTAAACGTGTCATTTTCAATTATATTAATTTATGATTTTCAGCTAATTAATTACAAGTTATGGAAATATTTTTAATTACAGTTCTTTCATTTTCCAGCATTTATTGATTCACTATTTATGAAATACACAATGATTGTGTCTATAACAGTTTTTTGCTAGGTCACATAAAAATAAAACCAGAAAAGTAAAATATCAGATATTATAGTGATATAAATCTGATACAAGTTTCATTTGGAACCTAACCCCTCAACAAACAACAGTAACAAACAAGCAGTTTTTACTCCATAATGCCTAAGAATCAATTATATGAAAATTTCATTGAAAACTTGGTTTAAAGGAAATCAAATAAATACCTTTTTCACCCAATGAATCCATAATCATGCGATGAAGTGATGTTCCCCTACAAAACAAACAGGCACAAGAGAGATTCAGTAACTTGGAAACAATGTAAAATTATTGAATTTGATTAAAATATAAAATAAGAAAGACAGCAAAAGGGGCTTTGTGTGGGAGAAACTGAAAGATAGGGTAACAGTGAAGAGGGACGGCTTCTACAGAAGCTGGGAAATATAAAGCTATGTTTGAGAATGACTAAAAAGCCCATAAAATGTTGCAAAACTGCTTAAGCACACAAAGGAAAATGAAGGCTTAAAAGGGAGTGGACAAAACCAGACAAAATAAGAACTCAAAGAAAATTTTTGCAGAAAAAGGTTTATCTTTTTACAAGTAATTAACCAGTTAGCAGCAACGGAAAACTACAATAGTTTTTCTCAGTAACCCAAGATGTGTAAAATTACGTGGTTTAACAAATAGAAACTCAACAAGTTAATAAACGCTTTCTCACAGTTTTATCTGAATAGTTATAAGAGATAAACTGGATTAAATTACGTATACAATTATTGAAAAATTATTTTATGAGAATAATAAACTATTGATTCTGAAAGGAGATAATTTTAAGAAAATTTTAAATAATTAAGAGTAGATTAATGATAAAAAAAATTGGTCATACATATATATACCAAATAATAATAAAATTAGTAAAAAGTACCTTTTTATAGTGTATTTTTAAATGATTATATATACTTATCCATTTTTTTTAATTCAAAAATAAAGAAAAAAGAAAACTAGGTTTCAAAATATAACAGAGGACATTAAAGATGTAATAATAATCTCACAAATATTTATTGTAAAGACTAAACGCTATACAGTGAAAAAGTTGCACAATAATTAGAAACAACAAATATCCATTAAATTCAATTACCAAGAATAAATAAATACACATAGTGGTTATAAATATTCTATCTCTTCCTGTGAAAACATTCCTATATTCTTTAAAACTCATTAAACAGTAGGCATTATAATGCATCAAGCAACTTTCAATTACGGAATGAATGTTATAAGCACGAGGTTTTCTAATTCATATACCAGTTATGACATATAGTTTGTCCAGTGCAGCATCAAAACAACAATAACAACAAGCTAACAACAACACAATCAGAAGCAAACATAAACCAATTTCTTAACCCTCTTAGTCCTGTCTTTATTCATATCTGACAGAGTTTAACATTCAAACATTGTAGAATATACCGCAAGAAGAAAACTAGAAATAACTCTTCAAGTTTGTTAATTATACTTACATGCGTGTGTGTGCATGATATAGCTATAAGCCTCGCCACCATATCCAGTGCTAGAAGTGCAGGTCCAGTAATTGGTTGTCTTCATCACACAGCGCTTCTGCCACAGTTGAAAAGTTAGCTATATATGACTAACATAAACATGATTAAGACTAACTAGAGAGCCTTGAAAGTGCTTATTACCTTTTTGACTCAGTCTTACACAACTTATAGCAGCCATGTTCAGACAAATTTGATGTGTTTGCGAACCAACCAATTTATGAACTGGTGGGTGTTACATATATACTCTAACTGTTTGAATTTGAAAATGAAAAAGTGGCAATAACACAGGTGCATGCATTGTGCATATAAACATGCGGTATTCTCGAACTTTGAAGGATTCAATTTGAAATGGAGTGATGATGAGGAGAGGCTGCGCGTTTGTGTGGAGTGTCCAGATACATTTGTGTACAGATTCATTCATTTGGGTGGTGCATTGCATCATTCATATTCAGGTGTTAATCTGGCAAAGTGCGCAACTTGCATTTCTCATTTCATTTCAAAAAGACAAAAGGAAGAAGGAAAAATTATTTGACAGTAGTGCATAGGTTCAACAACTAGGTATGTGTATACGATGAAACAACCTGGGATTTTCTCAATACCTTGCATGTATCCACAATCTTGTATCAAACTCCGATTCTGACACTCCTATGTTCATTGAAGCGTGTGCTATAATACTAATTCTTCAGTGTTATTATATTTAAATAAAGAAATTACAAGTTGGAGCGTTATGTGCAGTACCATATTTGTCACAGTAGTACTTTTGATTAATATAAGACAAAACGAAAAACGATGTATGCGTCGGGAAATTTATACGCACTATGCAGAACTTTTTTTTTTCTACTATGCAAAAAAGAAAATCTTTAGTACTTGAAACTCTAAATATTTAAATTTGGAATCCGAATTATAATTTACGAAATGATGATTTATAAAGACTAATAATATTTTGACATATTTTTTTACACTAATTTGAAAATATTATTTATTGTCTCTCATTTTTTCCCCCTTACAAATACAAAAAATTATTTTGTTTATAATTATTTTACTCTTACAAAGTGTTGTTGAAATAATGTAAAGTGGGTCAAAGTATGTTACTTTTTTATAAAATATTTTGTATTCTTTTATTATTTCTTTTAACAATAAATTTTGTTTTCTTTCGATTTTTTTTTTCTTCAAGTAAATCAACTATTTTAATAGGTGTCTGGTTTTGAAGGAACCAAATGAAAAACTTAATACACGCTTCTAAAGATTAAATGTAAAAAAAAATAAAAATTAAGAAGCATTTGGAAAAAGATTAATATCGCAATAGTCTTAATCTAATATATTTCATTTATTGCAAGTCTAAAATATAACTTAATGATAAAAATATTATTCACTGTTATTTTAATATTAAAAACATTTATTCTGTGTACTGTACAGGTTAAAACACTAAGTAGCGTTTATTTGTAAAATTATTTAAATTTAAATTAAAATCTCTAATATAACATACAAAGATATGTATGAGCTAATGACATAAAAATGGTGTCATAAATAAATTAAATATGTTGAATCCTGATTAGCTTAAAAAGAGTCAAAAGGGGATGGGAAAGTTTAATTAATTATGTGATTCTGATTTGGTAAAGTTGCAGCCCATAGGTTTTGCGAACTAAATTAATCCACAATAACTTTCTGTTTTAGGCAGCATTATTTTAACACTTTACAGAGTCTCCAAAAGGAAATCTAATACTTGCTGATTCGGTTTATCCTAGATTTACTTCAATAATATATTTCTCTGCTAAGAAAAAGAAAATTCCTAGATTTGCTTATATTTATCTTACCCAAAACGCATCTCGGATATTGTCTCATATTTCTTATAAATTTCATAGAGAAAATGTTCCTAACATAATACAGATTTTTTTTATTCGTAGAACTAAATACATATTATTTAAACAGTAATATTTGTTTAGGGTTTAAAAATTTATGAAATCAGATGCTTTAAACCAATGTTGCTACTTGGTCTCCGACTATGTAGGATGCAATGCACTAAATTGTAATCTTTAAACAAAAACTTCAAGCAAGAAGCATTGTAGAAATCAGAAAAGACAAAACCAAGCAAAGTCAACAGATAAAAATGAGAAGTATTAATTCATGTATGTTCTTCATTATGTTTGATATATTCATGTATCTAAGCATCAGCATGCATCATAAATAAGGAATAGAGTGCAGATTCTAATGCGCAAGTGGGGATTATTAAAAAGCCTTAGACCACAGTAGGCCCTAATGAACGTTTAAGCAAGTGGCTCATTATTTATCTGAAAAACGTTTCAATTCGTTTCGCTGCAATAAACAATTTTTTCGCACTTTGTTTTTTTATTTCTTTCCCTTTTCATTGATGCAATTGTAGAATGAGTAAATTCACGAATAGTATTGTATCAGCGACGATGTTGATTAATTAATTAATTTATGATTAACGGAACAAATGAGGCATAAGCAGTTTCACTAAATATTTTGGCAACATAAACAAACAATACAATTTATCAAAACCTAAAAAGTTGGTGATACAGACACAATGGTTCGAATGATCTTTAAAGTGTTTTCAAGTTTTAACATGTTCATTGTACTGGTAGTGTGTTCATTGTGTTTTAAATTCCTTTTGCTTGATTAAACTAAATGGCAAAAGTTGCATGAAAATGTTAGTTTGAAACCATGTTATAAAATAATATCTAGAATGAAGGCGAGTTTGTATCATATTCTAAAGTTTACTTCATATATAATATTAATTGATATATATTGGATTCTCTAACTTGTTTCAGAGGTTTTTTTTTTGTAAGGTTTTATTAAGTTATCTATTCAAGACTTTGTTGACGAAAAGAAGATGATATTTTTCTTTTAATAAGGAGTTTTGATGATGATGATGATGATTTACGAAGAAATATGAAAAACTTAATGATGATGCATGAAAAAATGTTGAAAACTTAAATAATGTTTGGATTCAAGAGATACATTGAAGACTTAAGTTTTTATTTTTAGGTCTTGTAATCTATGTGTGTTATTTAAAATAGTTAAATTAATATGTCAAGAGTCAAAAGGAAAAACCCAAGCAACAAAGCACTGAGAGAAGGTTTTATTTTTACAAAATGCACTATGATAATTGATTATTACTAATGATAATCGATTATCAGCATGAAACAATGTTTTTCAAAAACTATTCTGAATAATCGATTATCACATGAAAATTGATTGTCTATAGTGATTTAATTTTTCATATTCTTAACCTAATTTCTAATTAGGCTTCTATAAATAAAGCGGTAGACTTTCATTTGGAAATACAAAAGTTAGAGAAGTCTGAGTACTTCAGAACTCTCTATGGGAAGACTTTGAAAAACCTAGTATGGATAGAGCGATAACTTTCATCAAGTGGGATATTGAGTGATTGAGTGCTGCTACTATTGCTAGGAGAAACCAATCATCCTTTGTGTGATTCAAAGGAGGTGTTCATTCCTTGTGTGATTCAAAGAATGTGTTTTTCATCTCATGTGTGATTTAAGAGAGGTGTCTTCATCCTTTGTGGGACTCAAATGAGGTGTTCATTCCTTGTGGATTTCAAGGGAGGTGCTTTCAAAACCTTAACTTTCTTATCTATTTGTATTTGTGATTTATTTTAGTGATTGAGTTAATCTCGTTTTTATGAGATTAACAATTGGACGTAGGGTCTTTTGATCCGAACCAATATAAATGGTTGTGTTCATCTTCTTCCCTATACTCTTTATTTATTTGCACTTGCTTTAAAGGAATTGAAGCTTTAACTTAAACGATAAAATTTTGAAAAAACATTTTAAAGTATTAATTTAATTAATTAAATCAATTCACCCCTTTTGGTTTTTGTCCAAACACAAATCATTTTGCTATTTGCTATTGGTTTCTAATAGTTGGTATCAAAGCTTGCTTTGATAGTATTTCACAAATTTTGAAAATGGTTGGACAAAGTCAAACTTTTGTAGAGGGCATGTCTATTGACAGACCTTCTCTTTTTACTAGTGAAAATTATATCCTTTTGGAAAAGTCAGGATGCAAATATTTTTGGAGTTTGTTAATATGTGTATTTAGGATGTTGTTTTAAATGGTTCTTTCGTTCCTACTATTACTGTTAATAATGTGCAGGAACCTAAACCCTTTTCGCAATGGACTGCAGAAGAATATAGAAGGGCTCAATATGATGTTAGGGTTTGAAATATTATTTCATCTACTTTAACCCTTGATAAGTTTTATAGGATCTCTATGTGTAAAAGTGCTCAAGAAATGTGAGTTTTTTAAAAGTAACCCATGAAGGAAAAAATGATGCGAAACATGCTCGGAAGAACTTGTTGATTCAATTAGGGAAACTATCTATGATGTGTAGAAAAGATTCACCCATTGTCAATCATCTCTCTAAGTTGGGTAAAAATTTTGATACTCATCAATTAAATATTAAATTTTGAAATCTTTGAATAAGACATGGAAGCCAAAGGTTACGGCGATCACTGAATCTTAAAGTCTTGCAACAATGTCCATGGCGACTCTTTTTGGTAAGTTGAGAGAGCATGAACTTGAACTTGGGCATTTAAATTAAGAAGAGGACCAAGGAAGGAAAAGGAACATAGCTTTCAAATCTGAGTTTGTAAAAAATAAAAGCCCCAAAGAAGATGATGATTCAAACGATGAAAAACTTGAGTCTGATAATTACAAGTTTCAACAAGTTCATGAAATCCAAAGGTAAAGGAAAGTTTAGAAGTGACAAAAAGAAAAATCAAGGTTCTTTTTCAAAATTCATATGCTACGGTTGTGGAGAAATTAGGCATGTCAAATTTGACTGTCCAAATCAAAGTGAAGAAAAGGAAGGCAAGAAATTTATGAAGAAAAAGAATAAAGTCTTCTATGCCTCAAATTCTAGTGACTTGGATGAGGAAGCCAATATTTTTTTATTAGCAGACAATGAATCAAACTGCAACAAGGTTAATGATTCTAATTCTTTTAGTGAAACAAATGATTATGATGAATTACTTTATGCCTTTCAAGAGTTATATGTTGAATCTGAAAAATTAAATTCCTTGCATAGAAAATTTAAATCAGAATATAAAACTTTGCGAAAGAAATTTGAGAAGTCTTTGGAAGAAGAAGAAAATTTAAAAAGTAAAATTTCAATTTTCGAGGATGGTAGAAATGCATTTGTTGAATGTGAATCTTGCAAGGAGAATGATTTGAAAATTGCTAATCTTGAAAAATCAATTATAACTGCTACTAAAATTAAAATTGTTAAAAATCCAATTTTGAAGAAAAGGGTTTTTCATAAAAATAAGCAAGCTCCCAAGAATAAAAATAAAAGAACTCATATCCTTTCAATAAGGAGTTTTGATGATGATGATGATGATGATGATGATGAAGACGACGACTTATGAAGAAGTATGGGAGACTTAATGATGATGCATGGAAAAATGTTCAAGACTTAAAGAATGCTTGGATTCAAGAGATACATTAAAGACTTAGTTTTTAGTTGTTTAGGTCTTGTAATCTGTGTATTGTGTGTTATTTAAAATTGTTAAATTAGTATGTTAAGATTCAAAAGGCAAAACCTAAGCAACAGAGTAGTGAGAGAAGGTTTTATTTTTACAAAATGCACTTTGATAATTGATTATTACATATGATAATCGATTATCACATGAAACAATGTTTTTTAGAAACTGCTCTCGAATAATCGATTATCACTTATGCTAATCGATTATCTATCGCAATTGCATCTTAAATTTTTATATTCTTAACCTAATTTCTAAATAGGCTTCTATAAATAAAGTGACAGGATTTCATTTGGAAATACAAAAGTTAAAGAAGTCTGAGTACTTGAGAACTTTTTGTGGGAAGACTTTAAAAAACCTAGTGTGGGTAGAGCGATAACTTTCATCGAGTGGATTATTGAGTGGTTGAGTATTGTTGTTGTTGTCAGGAGAAGTCGGTCATCCTTTGTGTGATTTAAAGGAGGTGCTCATTCCTTGTGTGATTCAAGGAAGATGTTTCTTCATCTCTTGTGTGATTCAAGAGAGTTGTCTTCATCCTTTGTGGGATTCAAAGAAGGTGTTCATCCCTTGTGGATTTTAAGGGAGGTGTTTTCTAAACCCTAAATTTTTTTATTTATGATTGTATTTGTGATTTATTTTAGTGATTGAGTTAATCTCGTTTTTGAGAGATTAACAATTGGATGTAAGTTATTTTTTTTTATTTGAACTAGTATAAATACTTGTGTTCATCTTTTTTTGTGTAGCCTTTATTTATTTGCACTTGCTTTGAAGGAGCTGAAGCTTTAACTTAAATGGTAAAATTTTGAATTTTTTTTAAAGTATTTATTTTATTAATTAAACCAATTTACCCCCTCTTGGTTTTTATCCAAACATGAAACATTTTGTTGTGTGTTTCTAACAAACTTAGGGGAAAATATAAGTAGAGAAAACATTCAAGAGCTGTGAACCTACCATCACTAGTGCAGATTTGACATTTTACTTCGCCTTATAGGCCTCGGTTACAGCTGAACCGAAGCCTATAAGAAGGCGGTGGCATTTTTGCAATTTCGTCAGGCTTTTGGCCTCGGGTCTTTAAGGACCGAGGCAATAAAGGGGGCTTTAGGCCTCGGTTACAAATGAACCGAAGCATATAAGGCAGCCCAGTTTT
>Ga0099822_1011879_pt1 | contig 10535 bp, 7 predicted proteins | sample CowpeawhiteBW_FD_76839 | JGI IMG/M metagenome (GOLD analysis project Ga0099822, IMG submission 76839) | Root nodule microbial communities of legume samples collected from California USA - Cow pea white BW | ecosystem: Host-associated > Plants > Roots > Nodule | place: USA: California | collected... | reverse complement strand
GATAGGAAGAGTCCTATTTATAGATACAATATGTAATCCATAAAGGAAACAAATCAACTTAGTTAATACAAATATTTACCATAAAGAGTAATGAATCATATCAGTAAATATATCAAATCAATGAACAATCATTAATTCATAACAAAATTATATTTTTATAAAGATAAAATTATACAATATTATTATAATTTAAACAATTAACATTCATAAATTACGTTTCAATTGAAATTATAATAGAATAATTTAACATATAGATTTCAATTATTAATTATAATATATTAATATAGATGTAATAATTAATTTATTTTATTTAATTAAAAATATTAATTAATAAATTAAAAGTTAAAAAAATATTTATATAGTTAAAATTTTATAAGTATAAATTAAGAGTAGTGGATTAGCCTGTAAACCCGTTGTGTGCCGAAACGATTTACAATTTTTACTTCATTTTCTTGTGATAAATGAGTTCAATTAGACTCATTTTTGTAAATTAAAGACAAATGGAGTTTAACGACCGTTTTGTCGCTCCTAGGATATACCTTGTCTCATCTTTAACCATTCTTTTGCTACCTTTACCTCAACCCCTTTTCGAAAACAAATATATTTTCTCAATAAGTTTCAGAATATAATATTTTTATATTCTTTCATCTTATGTTATCTTTTTAATAGCTCAAATTAATCCTCTCATTTTACTTTTTAAAGTTATCCATTTCTAAATTCGGTATAGTCATACTTCCATTCACTTTTTTGGGTTGAATTTAAATCGAGTACTTTTTCCCATTCCTATGCAAAATTAATTTCATTTTATTCTTCTTTCACATCACATCCCATCTAATACTTGCACTAACACCTTTATTATTTATAATAGAAGTAACTACATAGTCTTTTCACTTCTTGTTAATAGTAATTCTATTGTAAAATATATCACATTTCTCTTTTTTTTGGGTCCTGAGATAGATTTTTTAACCTTCTTTCGGCTCCTTTAGTTGGCCATGAAAAAAATGTGTCATTCTCATAGTCTTAACATTGGTCCACCAAATCCTATTGCAGCTATCACCAATGAATACGTTCAAATATTACACATCTTTACTACCACTTTTCATATCTACATCTATGCATCACCAATTTTATGCACATAATAATCGCTCTATATTTTTGTTTCGGTATAAATTTAAGTCATTTGTGGAAGATGCTTCATGGTCACTATATCAATTAAAATATCAATTTCTGAAGAAAAGATTGGAGTTATGCAATAAATGTAATGATGAAATCACCGATTTCAAGACAAAAAGGAAATTAGAGAGATATGAATGAATGAAAGGAAAGTTGTTCGTTGTGGGGTTCACAGGGCATGGAAGCAATGACGTAGACAGAGGAAACAGTGTCTGAGACAACCTTCATATCCTTATTATAATGGAGAACGATTTAACTTCACTCACTCGAATACAGGACCAAGGAATGATGTACTTCACTTTGTAGGTTATTTACATAAGTAGATATAAAAAAAACATTAAAAATTGTATATTGGATGTTTTTATTACATAATATTCAATGCTCTATCAAAAGTTTGTTTTTTCAACTAAATCATATATATTTGAAGTAAAAGACAAAATTGTGTTAACGAAGAAGCAGCGTGGTATTCATGGCGTGGATTAGCTGGGTCCATCATAAAGATACCTAACCATTATCTGCCAGCAAAGAAAGACACCAAAAATTATAGGCGCATCATCAGGCGCGCCGGATTCTTCTCCTCCAACATTCTTCTTATCACTCTTAATAATTCAATCTCATAATCATTATAATCATAGGCAACCAATTTATCATTTCAAGGTAACATGCCCAATCTAAACTATCATGGAATAACAGTACTTCTTGCTATCAAAATGGTTTGCTCTCTACAACAGATTCAACATACACTTATAATAATTCATGAATAACACAACGCTATTTTCGACAATATAAGATAAAATCTGTGATGAGGTGGTGTTTCTTCTGCAGATTTTGTCCACAAACCACCTTAGACAAAATTAAATTAATGGAGTTTTATTCAAATCTGTCTGTATACTTGTTCTCTTTCAAACACGGTCTTAAGCAAGTGGCTTACGTAGATGTTGCAACTGAGATTTCTCCTTTCGCACTCTTTCTTCCACAGGAATTATCCTGGAATTGATTTTGGGCATGCCTCGTGGCCATTCTATGCACCCTTTCATCCCACGAGTGATGTGTGGATTCATCGAGTCTGCAAAATTTCGTGGTCCCAATATTTCCCATTGCCTGAACCCACGGTTCTTCACAGAACGTGTTGCAAGTCTGCCTTCACACTCACCAAGAGTAGGATCTTCAGAGTCAGAGTGTTTGCAACAACCATCCTGTGAATTTTCACAACATTCTGCTTCACTCACTGATCCATTCACGTTTTGGTCAACATTGTGAAGATTATTGTCGAGGCAATGATCTTCGTCAAGACTAACAATGTGGACGGTGGAAGAGGGAGCAGTAAGAGTGGTGAGGAAGCAGGGTTCAACTCCAATCACCCTCTCTTTAACTTTGATCTCGTTCAAAGTGTGGAGAACATGATTTGAGTTTGTTAAATCACATGAAAGTTCAACATTGGGCGATTCAGGTGCACCCAGTTCATGACCTCTTGACCTCAAGAAACTTTGCAGATGCGCAATCAAGTGGATCATCTGGGTATACTTATCTTCCAGGGCAAGTTTGGCATCAAGCAGCTTCATCTGAATGCTCTCCTCTCTCCACATCTCTGCCATATGAAACATCTTTCTCTCTTCCTCCATCTCCTCACGAATCCCCTCCAGCTTGGCTCTGTCTTCTCCTATTTGCATCGCCAATTCGTTGCACACTTCCTCTATTATCTCTCTTTTTCTCCTTTCTTCTTTGTAGTTAATCATAAATTGCTCGGCATATAGTTTTGCTTCGGCCAACTCATGTACCAATTTGGCGTTAAGCGATTCCATCCTCTCTTTGCTTCTCCTTTCCCTGGCTAACTTATCCCTTAAGTCCTCCAACATTGCTTCGTTCTTCTTCAGTTCCCGACGCTTCCAGAGGAACTTTTCCTCCTCCAGCTTTTTCTTACACGATTTGCGTTCTGATTTGAGGTTGTTAATGCAGGTTTGAGCCCGAAGTAGCTCTGACAGAAGAACAGAGACAACAGAGCCACCGTTTAACTTGGCGTCTCTGAGAAGCTTCCTGCTATCACCTTGTGCGGCCTCTTCCTCTGTGCGCTTGACACGTGGTGGTGGTGGTGGTGGAGAGGATTGAAGCTTGACGGAAAATAAGGTTTGTGAATGTATGAAAGTGAACGAATATGAATGTTGTGAAGTGAAGAAATATGTACCTTGTGAGAAGAGCAACGGTGGAAGAAGCGGAAGTGCCATAAACGCGCCGCGAGCTTCCTGGCGGAGAGATGAATTTTGGGGGTGGAGCGGCGGAAATTGACCGGAGAAGTGGCGGAAGGGACGTCGCCGGAACAAATGGGATGTTTGCTGCGAGTGTTGTTCATTGTTTGGTTTAGTTGGAGAATGAATGTGTCACTCTCTGTTAGTGTCCATTCATAAATTTCATCACACCCCTCACTCTTTTGCATGCGCTATTTTTAGTATTTAATTCTATTTAAAAAAGATAGCCTGAAATCAGAAATATTAATAAAAAAGGTCCGTAGTCTTCCATAATTTTATTTTTTAATTTTTAATTACATATACTTTATTTTAATTCTTAGTTTTAAAATTATATGGAATCATTATTAAATATTTACTTTATTTCATTTTAAATTTTTGTCCTTCAATATTGTATGGACATGAAGGTGGAATGTGTCTCTAATAGTTTCCCTTTTTCTTTTTAACTAAATATATTCATGATAATAAAGTTATAATCACGACAATCTAAAATAATCTTATTTATAGTAAGATTGATTGAACTTTTCTAAGTATGGATTTGAAAATGGTCCCTTCTTATGGTTTGCATCTAACATTTGCTTTTAACAACTATAAACTATTTTTAAAAATGTTGACAAACATATATTTGTAATGTTTATATTTGTTTTTATCCCTTTGATTTTTGTGGTCCAAAAAGCAAACTTTAGTTGCTTAGTTAAGTGCTAAGAAATAAATAAATAAAAGGTTTAACATCTTGGCATATGAAATTGTTTAGATATAGTCTCTACAGATTAAGTAGAGAAGATTAATTGTGAAGGCATGACTTCTATAATTCCATTTCAGAAGCACTCTAATGAGAAATGCTTTACCCAAAAGTTCAACATACATCAAAATGAAGCTAAATATTCAAGATACATCATCATCTATAACTTATGAGCGATACTTTTTGAATATTCTATTTTTAAAAACATCAAATTATATCTTTGAATACTTAACGTTCTAACATGTTAACTATTTATTGTATTTGTATATTTTTGAAGTGTTAAAATAATTATTTAAATGTTCTATAGGAAGGTAAATAGATTCGTAACTATGAGTATTCTTTGAATCAGTTTCGTTTTTTTTTTACAAAGAATCTTTTGTTACACATTTTGTTCCTTTATCTTCTAACTATTTACTTTGTTCTATTCATTAAATTCATTGATATGTTCAACATACTTTTATTTTTATCATAATATTAAGTACAAATTTTGATGTGTAATTAAATGGTATATTATAAATTTCAGTTAATCAAATAACTTTTAGGTTTTATATTTGATTATTTATATATTTTTTTATCTTTTTATTATTTATTTATTTTACAGGAAGCCTTCATTATTTACTGGGTGATATAAAAATTTATTATTTTTATTTTCTTTCTTTAATTTTTATTTCACTTAAATAATTTTCATTATATTTCAACAATTCCACTAATTTTATATTTGTAAAATTTTATCATATTTTCATAATTTTTTAATCTTATCAAACTCTTAATTATATATATATTTTTTTGTGAAATTTCGTTTAACAGTGTATTAAATTGTTTATAAGACATAATTAATCTTTTTTTCGTTATTAATATTTTTATTCTTTTTTATTTGTGATTTCCTTTAATGATATATTAAATAATTTTATGACACACATTTAATATTTTTTAGTTATTAATATTTTTATTCATTATTTTTTTATCATGTAAAATATTATTTTCATAATTGTTTGTATACTTATTTTTATTTTGTAATTCATTCTCGTAATAGTAATTATTCATCTTTATTTATCTTCAATTGTATAAAAATATTCATTTATTATAATATAATATTTTAATTTATTATAATATAATAATTTAATATTATTGTAATAAAATAAAATAAAAAATTAAAGATTAATATTTAAATTCGAATTATTAGTTGAAGTTTTTTCATGTACAATTTATTTAAGTAGTATATTATAATATTTATTAACTTACAAAAATAACTTCATTATAATTTAAAGAAAAAAAAGTAAAAGACCTTAATTATTTTAAACTTAAATATTTTTTTAATTTTATTAACTCTGTTTCATTAATATTTTATAATAAATTTAATTGTTATGAAATTTTATTTATTTATTTATAATTATATAATATTTTATTTTTATTTAATTGTAATTTCTTATTTAATGTGTATATAATTATAATTTTTGATAAATATTTTAATATTAAATGTTTAAGATTATTATATTTATTAATTTATAAAAAAATAATTAATTAATATTAAAATAATAAAAAAATGGATATCAGATCCTTTAATTATACTTGTTATCGATAAATGGAATAAAATTTTATAACCGGAAAGAGATAAACTTCCGCCCCTTATCATTCCTATCCACAAATATTTTTAATCATTTGTTTTGTTTCTACTTATTTTTGTCACTTCTTATTTTGTTACTGTCTTATTTTTGTAAATTATTTTCTTTACCAACAAAAGGTCAATATAAACTCAAGTTGCTCCACAAATTTGATTTAATAAGCTAGGTATTAATTAAAGAAATTTTCAGCTTTAAAGTCACGCTTGTAAACTGTTAGGACTAACCTAATGATCGTAAATATAATTATCAGGATCAACCAATAATCATGATATATAAAATTAGTCTTTAATAGATCAAATTATTTCGTGTTTGTTGTTTAAAAAGGAATAAATATGTTTTTTGTCTCTTAATTTTTAATAGAAATTAAATTTAGTATCTTTTCAAAATATTGAACAAATTTAGTTTTTGATTTTTAAAAATGTTATAAATATGTGAATTTGGTCATTTTAACTAAATTTTGTTAAATCTATTTTATGTTTCAAATATTTTTCACAGCTAACATTGAAACGAATATGTGTAAAATAATATAAATAACTCAAATGTTATCATGAAATGCGTTAAAAATATCAAATAAATTTAATAAAATTTGATTAAAATGATTAAGTTCACATATTTTAAAAATAAAAAATTAAATTAATCAAAATTTTTAAAGACAGACTAATTTTAATTTTCTCTAAATATTAAGAAACTAAAATCGTATATAATCCCGTAAAATATATATATCGGAAACTAAGTGTTTGAATGTAAAGGCAGATGTGATAGAGATATGTTAACTCCCACTTTGATGGCAGGTGTAAATGGTAAGGTAACCACTGCTTTTTTCATTATTGCACCACTTTCTTAATTTCTTCACTTTTTCTACGATTGGAACTTTAGGCATGGAATGAGTTGGTGAGTGGAATAAAACATCTCTACTTTTTATTTTTTTTTTCTCTTCTCTCTTTCTTAGATACAAATGAATGAAAGTAAACAGGCCTAATCAAATTTGTCATTTAATTCTCTGATATTATTATGCATTTTCTGTGTATGTTGGGTATCACTGTTCACCTACTTTCTCTTAATTCTGCCTATTTCAATTAATTCTGACCATAGCTACAACTAATAGAGTACTGGAGTTGGTAGAAACTTAAATTCAAGGGCTTTTCTGACCTAGATTCACCAAAATCTTACTCTGTCAAATCATTTTTTAATACCTGAATTTTGTCCATATATATTTGACAATGGTATACTAAAATATTAAACTTAGTTTTTCAGTCTCATATTCACCACAAAGGATAAGATTCAGGTAATGTGAAAACAATCTAAAATTCTCTTATTTATCCTTACATAACATAGCTCAAAATTAAATTCTATGAAAAAAGTGACGATGTATAACAAAGTGTGCATAACTTAATCTCACTAATAATGCAGTAATTGCTATTGCGATATATTTTGCTAAGAAAAATTATGCTCACTCACGGTTTGATATATATGTACCTTTATACTTTTGCAGTGTATTTGGTACGAGAAAACAAGATAAACGAAAAGGAAAAAAAAATGTATTTTTCTTTTATTTTCACTTTACTTCGTTAAAAAAAGGAGGAAAAAAATATAAGTCGTTTCCACCAAATTTCTGATAAGATGGCTCGATGAATTAAATACGTAAAACAAATTTATTTTGTTAATACTTTATTTTTTTTATGAGGAGTATTTATGGTATTTTATATACATATTTAACTTTTTTCTTATTTTTTACTACAAAAGGTAGCAATTTTTTTATCTTTTATTTTTTTTCCTTTTTCTTCTTATTATATGTTAGGGATGTCAATCAGATATGTAGGATATGGGTAATAGCTCCTATATACCTTATCTGTTAGATAAATATTAACTCTGTACTTGTATCCATGCGGGTATCCCTTATGCAGTTACTCGTATTTTTATAATATTCACAGGTACTTGTGTGTATTTACAAAAGAAAAAAATTAATATTTAATAATATATTTTAACCATAAATTCAAATAAAAATACAATGTATATCATCCATAAATTTTAAACAAAGTGCAAATATCCAATTTAAATAGTGTTGACTATTTACAAAAAAATGAAGATTTTTTTAAAACCAATTAATAAAAAATAACCAATTCAAAATTGATGTGTTAATATTTTAATAATATTTTTTTAATTTAAATTAAAGTATAGCGAATACGAGTATCTACATGTACATGTACGAATATTATGATACCCTGATACCCGTACTCCCTCAGTTAACATGCGAATATAAAAATTACCCGTACCCATTATCCACGAACATCAATTTTTTACTCATTACGAATTTTATCCGTGAGTACGAATTTTTTTGACATCCTATTATATTCAATTAACTTAGGGTATCAAAACAAATTAATATCTTAACCCTCTAAATTATGCTTTAGATTAAAACGAGCCCATTTATCACCAAGTGAAAATTTTCAACCCAAACAAATAAAGAAATAAAAAAAAAATCACTATTGTATATGTCAATCATAAAGCAAAATCAATTATAGTATAATAAAGCATCAGAATTTTTAAAATTTGAAATTAAAAAAAAAAAAACTCAATCAGTTCATCGACCTAACTTAACTTACTATTATCACGTTCATGTACCCATATGAAAAAAATTAAATGAAAAAAAAAAATCTATTACTTTTCTAACTAAAACATACTTGGAAGGAACTCCAAAATAAATTCCATACCCCTGTTCATCCAGTAATTCAACCACAAATGGATTTACGTTCATGGCTTAATGAGTAGGTTATTTAGCTTTTGTTTACTTGGGCCATTGGGAAAGAAAAATCCTAGATCAAAAACACGTGAAACTCCGTGTTTTTAATATGTGGTCCTTGTAAGAGACATTTTCATTTATTATGTTCATCTTCATAAACCATTATTCATACATTATTATTTTAGACCAGGCCCACATGACCTCTACGAACAAGGAAAACAGTATCTGTAAAATATTAAACTTCACTGCATCACGACAAAAACATAGACATATATTATGCTTTAAAAAACAAAATACTTTTGACTGTTTTATTTACATTTGCGTTGAAAATGTAATACCTCTTCCCTTTGGATGGCCGAATAATGGAGAATTGAATGATGTTTGGATTGAGATAAGAATAAGAATAATAGTGAATGATTCAATGACCCATGTTGCCTCATTAATTATATATATACATACTCTTCTTTTTTTCCTACTTGGCGTCTCAATCTAATGGCCACTCTAATGTTCTCTTCGTACTCTTCGATGTCGTTTTGTGGACTAAGTGTTTGAGGTTCAAACATATTCAACCTAGGAGGTAACTCTCTTTGAAATGTATGCTAATATTATTACAAGAAAGTTATAATTACTAGGAACTTGTACGTACATATGTTTTTGAAAAGGAAAATAAATACCATTAAAAAAGGAATGGACCTTGTACATGTCAATAAAATTAAATTAATAAAAGCTGTAGAAATTTAACGGAAAAAGTAACAAGAGACCACTTCGCATTATGAGAAATTAATTGAGGGCAGCCATAACAATATTTTAATGCAATTAATTTATATATCCGTAATAATACATTAATAAAAATTTTATATCGGATAAATTGAAGAGGAAAACTTGATTGACCAGGTATTTGGACCATAAACATATCCAAGATTTGTGACATGCATTTATTTAGTGACTCCTTAATTTCACACACTAAGACATGGACATAACATACACGTGTTTTAATAATATGATAGTGTTTGGTCAAGGAAGCCACCTGCAGCGGACACGACCAAGAACCAGACCACATTCTAGGTGCCGTCACAACAATTATAAATTATCATCCACATCCATTTCCCTCACACCACCCTCTATATATACCCATCACATTCAAACACACACACACCTCACAAAACTTCATCATAATATATAGCAAGGACTTAATAACGCTGATATAATCATCTTCGTTTTATTAATTATACACATCCTACTCAGAGGATTCATTATAAGAAACATCTAAGAAAAGATGGGAAACTGTTGCGTGGCGGCGTCATCGATGGAGTGGGACGGCGAGGACTGGAGTGATTTGAAGTCGAAGAAGGTGTGTGATGAATCTGGTGCTAACGGTGGCCGTGGATTGTGTTTGGGGAAAGTGCAGAAGGAGAAGCTTATGGGAGCGGTAAGAGGTTCGTGTCCTGATGCGAATGGGAAGGTGAAGATGGTGATTTCAAAGAAAGAGCTGGCTCAACTGTTGGGTAAGAAAAGTACTTCTGCAGAAGCTGTTCTGCTTCGCTTGATAAAAGCAAGATATCAGGATTCTCGTCACGAGTTGTGGAGACCCGTGTTAGAGACTATTCCTGAGGTTAGTTGATTCCTTCAACACTACAACTGTGCATACAGTAATTGTATAGAACAGTTAAGAATCCATTCATTTTCATGTAAAGTTGTAGGATAGACATATCAATAAATTATTTCAATCCATTTCGATTTATATTACTCCACTCACAACTTGGGAATTTAAACCCTAATTCGCCTTACGCTTACTATCCGTTTGTATTGAGACCAAGATTTCTTGAATCTGGCTACTAATACACTTCATAGAGTTTCAAAGTTTGTAAAATTATCCTTATTCAGTTTATTTTAAATTTGTACTAATAATGTTACGCTTTTTATATATATATATATATATATATATATATATATATATATATATATATATATATATATATATATATATATATATATATATATTATATTTTTTATATATT
>Ga0099822_1011876_pt1 | contig 10536 bp, 7 predicted proteins | sample CowpeawhiteBW_FD_76839 | JGI IMG/M metagenome (GOLD analysis project Ga0099822, IMG submission 76839) | Root nodule microbial communities of legume samples collected from California USA - Cow pea white BW | ecosystem: Host-associated > Plants > Roots > Nodule | place: USA: California | collected... | reverse complement strand
TTCAAAAGTCATTTATAAAGCTAAAAAAAAAAATTTCCTCCTCTTCACAGCTGAAAAATAAAAAAGCAAAAAAAAATTGAAAAATTAAGAAACCTTGTTAAAACAAAAAAACCCTACACAGCCTTTTTTTTTTTTTTTCTTTCAGCATCATGGCTCTAAATTCGTCATATCAAAATAATGATCACATACTAGGGATTTTTTGTGATACAATAGCTATTAGGGTTTCAGAAGCAGCAGTGCATATGAAGCACCAATATTTTAATTTGTTTCACATATTTGTAGACAATATATTTGTAAACAATAAATGACCGATATCTATACTTTTGGATACTTAATCAATATGGATCAGTAAAGTATACAAGCCTTTAAGAAAATTATGACAATTCAATTCAGCGACAATTCAATTGAGACACATTTCCAATGCCAACACTTGTTTGACACACGTCAAAACAATTCTCATTAAGCATTCAACTAGGAAAAAAAAAACTGTAGTCTTGGACACCTAAGTCAACACCTCTATACAACTCCGTAAGAGACACACACTACTACTATTATTAAAAAAATATCTATTTTTTAACTTTCTAGAAGTTGTGTATCACTCTCTACATGCCAGATGTCAAAGAGACAGCTGTTCGCAGTTAGCTTAAGTTTCTTCTCATGTAAGCTTTACCTAGCTAGTCTCACAGTTGATTGCCTGTGTAAGTCTTAGATCAATTATTAGTTAGGACTTTTCCTGTATAAATACAAACTTTGTATCAAAACATCGTAACTTATCTCTCACACGGAAAAATTCAGTAATTATATCTAAACTTTCTCTCACTACGTTCTCAGAACATTTATAGAAGTCAACTTTAATATAATATACAACATTAGTGGTATATGTTTACTTTACTGGAAAGAAAAAAGAGCCGAAAAACACACATACCAATGTCCTCTCTTGTTACATGGATAGAAAGTGGAAGAAAAAGAGAAAAGTGTACTCCTAGAAACAAAAATTCAAAACTTTATGTTAGAAGTGGGTTTTATGCCTAATTCAACCCCACAAAACCGACTTGTAAGGTGAAGATTGCACCCACTTATATATTGTGAATTGACCTTATCTCTAGTCAATGTGGGACTTTAAACCCACTTCTAACATGGTATCAAAGCCAGGTTAGAGATTATCCTAGCGAGATTTCTTGGACATTCTGTTACACCCGCAATCGGGCCGTTAACGGACCACCCACTAATTTCTAGTCTCACGCACGAGATGAATATACCTCGGCATGAGGGGGTGTGTTGGAAGTACCACATTGACTAGAGATAAGGTCAATTCACAATATATAAGTGAGTGCAATCCTCACCTTACAAGCCGGTTTTGTGGGGTTGAGTTAGGCATAAAACCCACTTCTAACACTTTCCTTCTTTCCACTTTACCTTCAACTTAAATCTCAAAAGTTTTTCTCTCCTCCCATATTTTCATCCATACAACCGAAGAGACATTAAAATGTAATTTATACAAGATTTTTCAGGCTCATTCTCATAGTAAAAGCTTTAGAAAATTTATTTAAGTTGAATATGTTTTTTTCTAAAAAGATAAAATAGAATCGCAAAATGTTAAGGTAGGCTTTATTAAAACGTTGTTTTGAGTTGTACCAATTTGTACCTAGAGACGTAGAGATGTCTCTACCTGTGTTCTATTTTTTTCTTTTGTTGTATATCTGATTTATCTACAATTTATATGTACAAATATGAAAACCCTAGAGAGACTTCTTCAAGCTCTCTAAAGTATATTTTCTCTTTTCATTTTTCTCAAGTTGGTATCAAAGCAGGCTAGTTTTGCTCTGCTTATCCTTGTCTGGTCCGGCAAAGAAAAGTTGTGCACCAAGGTCCGCCACTGGCCATTAGAATTTGATCTTGCAACCACTAGATTTGGAATGTCTCTCTAAGTGATGGCCAACCCCGCCCATCCCGAGGCAAAAACTTCTTCATGCATCACCAAACATAAAATCTTTTAAGCGCATCTCAAGCTCTTTATGCCCATGGGATACCTTCAAGTCACTAAAGTGATGCTGCCCCACAACGGTTGGGTTCATCATCTGATGTACATCCCATTCCAGCCCTTATTTACCCTTTCCTTGCGGGTTGGTTGTTTGGCTCCCATTTTCGCTTTGTAGGATTCCCATTTTACTCCCCTTTTCTGGTTAGAAATAGCTTTTGGGCCAATACATCGTTTTCAGGTTCTCCCACCATTATATTTCTACATTTTTCTACATTATTTATACATATAGTATTCTTTTTGTTCATGATGCTTACCTCATAACCCTCTATGTTCTGAAATATTTTCATCAGGATTTTTGGGGTCACCAGGCTTTTCCGTTTTTGGACATCAATAACACTGCTCCAAACCATCAGATTGGTTTAATTGAGGTTGATGATAATAAATATTTTTAATCTGAATTGATCCCACCCGACTACAGTTAATCAATCTGGATCTGAATATCTTGTAACTCCAAATTGCACCAATCCATGCCCACGAGACCAGGGAAAGAAAACAATTCAAAACAGCAACAGACATAAATTATATTTTGGGAAAAAGTATGTATCAAGCAAGTGACTATTCACCTCGTGTAGAATTGAAATCATAGCTATGTTAGTTTTGCCAGCACCGGTGGGAGCACACACCTTCCAGAACATAAAAAACACCTTGTTACACTACAAAGTAATCATATTTCACTCTTTGCTAAATCCAAGTTCTATAATCATTACTATGTTTGAAAAATCAACCACATATCACTCACTAGAATATTCTCATTAGTTCCATAAACAGTTGAAAATATCCTGCTCTGGATTCGGTTTAGTGATTTGTACCCACGGAATGCAGCTTGTGCAAAGTCATCTAACTCCCTGATCTCAATCTGAAAGTGTGTAATTGTGATAAATATGAATTAATAATCCTTACCATAAACCAAAACTTACAAGACAATTCGGGAATCAGGGAGAAGCAATAGCCATGAAATCTGTTATATATAATTAACAATAACCAAAATTACATAGGTGGGTTTATTTTTTTGTAATTATGGTGTGGCTATCATCTTACAATAACCAAAGATCCAAGGTAGCAATACATAGGTCACACCCTTCACTCACTTCATATATCATTAAAGTATCAACGATTTCATCTTATAGTTCACAACAATACTCCTAATCCCTCAATAAATAGTTCAATGTAACTCACAAGTCACATAGAAGAGATATACCAGCTTTTCTCCAGGTTTCAACGGTGCAGTTGGTTTTGGGGGAATAATAACCTCTTCGTACCCCTTAAAATGCTTCCTTACAGTTCCTTCAGGAAGAGCAGTAACAGCTATTGACTCGGACCTATCTCCAGACCCAATCATCTCATCAAACAAATTTTTCCTCTCACTTGCTTGAAGTAAAGATGAGAAATCCAGCACAGACAAGTCATCATCACCGGCATGTTCTATTCCCCGTCTATTTCGTTTTTCCTCCTTGCGTCGAAGCTTGTCAATTTGCTTTCCTGACTCTGTTTGAACAGTGACCTAAAAAACGTAAATCCTTAATTATCTGTTTGTTAAAGATGAGAGAAATACAGTAGATAGAAATAAAATGGAGGAACGAAAATAGGTGAGAGAATAAAGTGGAAGCTAAAGATGTTTGGTAGAAGAGAAATAGAAAAAAAATGAGGTGAGAAATAGAGAGAAGAGGTGGATTGGTACAATGTAGTGGATTCAACCACTGTTTAAGTATTTCCTCTCCTTTTCTCCCACCAAACTACCCAATTTACTGCTACCTTCTGTCCCCCTTTCCTTTCTTCTCAACCAAACAAAAGCATATAAGTATGGATTTCACTATATACCAGTGAAGAAGTACAGATTAATTAATAAATAATGCGAACAATACCTGTGTTCCATAACTAGGCATGCGAGACTGAGCATTTGAAGCATTTTTATCAGACTTCAATACCAATAAGCCATGACGAATAGAATCAACAATCTCCTTTCGATGCTGCAAATTATCATATAAATGTCAACTACGACTAGAACAACTACAGTCCTTTTTCATTATCAATTTGTTAGGAAACAAGAAAAGAAAAAGAAAAGTAAGATTTTTATTGACTAGGATGAAAAGAACAAGAAATAGGATAGAAATCTTTCCTCCAAGGGTGTTTCCCCTTCACAAAGATTTCTCCTTAATCAAAGAGCCAATGTTCAATTTACAATAACAACAAATCTGCCTCTCTCATATCCTTCTTCCCCAATTTATATCTAGCTAATCAGACCAACTAATTAACCAATTAATATTCTTACTATCTTAATAAACTTCTCCTCCTCCTTCTATCCAAACAGATAGTTCGTAGGTATGCCTTCACTCTTAAAGTGAAGTTCATCAACCACCACAGAGTTATTCAAAGAAAGAAAACAGAGAATTTCAAAACAAAACCTCACACAGCATATGAAGCAATCATTGATTGGACGAATATGGATGGAGGAAGAATTAAGTTCACAAAGAATTACCAAGAACAGTTTTTAAAATTGAGAGGAATTAGCATATTCTCACCAACAAAAATATTTGCACAGTTTCAAATGCGCTATCACCAACAAGATCCAACAGATCTCCAGCTATCTTCAAGGAAAGAGAAAAAATTATAAGTTTCAACAAAGCAGAAAACTGTAGTTATATTCAAATATGTTAGGAAGACTGAAACCAAGCAATATACCTCTTCACCTGGCTTTTCTGAATTAAGAACCCGGCAAATGGCCATAGCCAATTCATCTTGGGATAGCTGTGAATTACAATTCCTAACTATTTTATCACATGCATCTCTTATCCAAGCCAAGTTGAACTTTTCCCCATCGACAATAGAATGATCTGCTGCACTGGTATGACCATACTGTTCATTGTGAAATTCTAATGGAACAGTGCTTTCAAAATCCATCATATCTCCTTCATCTAAGGATACATCAACCAAGAAACGAGCAGGTGCTTGAAAAAACAAATCAGCTCCAAATTCTAAATCCTCGTCGGCATTTAAATTGCTTTCAAAAGAAATGGCAGACATTTTATTGAGTGGCTGCAAATTTAAAAGCCTCTGTGCTAGTGATGCAACTTGCCTCAACTTGGCATCAGCAAGCGTGTGTCCAATAAGCTTTTGCAATTCAAACCTGCATACCAATGTCACACTGAAAGTTTAATGTTTTGAACAATAAGAATTAATATATTTAAGCCGTATTATAGCCTCAGCATTTGTAACATGCATCAGGCAATACAAATTAGAGATTTTCCACCACAGTGTACTAAAAATCCTCCATACAATATCTAGTAAGGCTCATTAATTCTTTAGATCAAAAAGTCATGCAAAATTGAACAGTTACTTGGAAAATGCAAAGGAAGAAGAGGAATGTTCTGATTACAAATTATTATTAGCACACCAACCATGATTCCCAATGCACCCGCTACATAATTTCCAATAAAAATCTTTTATTATTGGTTTCTTAACCACCAAACCAATGCCACAATCAGCAAGATCCTTACCGTATTCCTATAAAGTACAAAAGTGAATTCACAAAAATCAACTATTTAGTGCGTTTGTTTACCAGTTTGAGAAGCAGTTTCGCATGTTACAAGAATTTAAACATGACTGGAGAGTTTTGGTGATTTCCCATTCAAAAGTATTTCAACTCTATTACAAACACCCTCAAGCATATGTAATATACTACCACATTCAGGTTAATGACTCTTGTAAAAGGTTGTCAAACTTTCAAGTTAACTAGTAGACCAACAAGTTTACAATTCTGGGTAGAGAAAATTAGTTAGCAGACTGTCAAACTCTTACTTCCATAAACTAGTGAGTGAAGAATGTTCACAAGTTTGAACTCAAATGTAACTTTTGCACTCTAACCATTGACCCAACAGTGTTAGAAGCTTACTACAGCTCAATGATTGAAGAAATTAACTTATTTTCTAAATGTCCGTACTTGAGGAACTTATCTATTTATGAACTTATATATGATTTGGTCATTTATAGAGTTTGATCTTATTTACTACAATTATACTACCATACTTTATTGTTGAGATATGCCTACTTGCTCTATTACGCGGAATTCAAATGTTGAATTATTGTTAAAAATATTATGTTATACATGCATGAGTGTATAAGTTCCATGACTTTTTATGTACACTCTCAGATTTGAGAATACTTACTTTTTGTCTGAAACAATTTTATCAATGTAACCCTCCTCCATTGGCGTGCCAAACAGCTGGTACACAGCCAGTACCACCTCATGGAACTCCTCGGAGCGCATTTCTCCGTCAACCATGTCCACCACTGCTCCTATAAACTGCTTGTAGGCTTGCCGCACTTCCGAAGAAGCTGCTTCAGCAATTCACCAAACACAAATATGGTATAGTTAAAATAACTCCTTTTTGCATCAATTGAAAATTACTAACACATGAGTCTCAAAACTGGACAATACCTTCTTCCCACCCTTGAACAATCTTCCGTGCCAGTTCTGATTCATCAAGAGAACTTGCAGAACTAAATGCCACATTTCAACACCCAAAATGAACCATCAATCAATAAATTGCACGACAATCGCCAACTTGAAAATCACATAACACTATAAAATAATAATAAGTCCGAAACAAATAGCAGCATCTCAAAGTCTCTGTCCGGTTGCCGGAAACTAGAGAAAGTTACCATTGGACGATTCTCAATTCTCCGTGTTTTTCTTTTTCTGACTATTATCTATTATTAATAAGCATTCACAGAACAAAAATGAAAAGGAACAAAAGAAAATGCAATCAAGAATACGATTATTACTTGCGAGGTTTTTGATTATGGAGAATGGTTTTGCGATGAAGATAGTATTGGTCGACATCGAAGGGGTCTCTGAGAGAGTTGGTGAGGCGAGGAATCTGAATCAACATTTTTTCATAGGTTGAATGTCCTTCAACCCAAACAGAATTGATCGCTCTTCAAAAGAAGCTGCAAGAAGATGAAAGTCTGTGGAAACCTGAATGGTTACTATTATACAATGAGTCAAGTTTCAACTTTATTAAATTGTAAATGATACGGGAAAAAATAAATACGGATAAAATATGTATTGGGTGGGAATAAAATTTAAATATATGAAATATGTGTTCTAAATACTTATATTTTGTTGGTTAAAATATTTTATTGTTCCACGTTTTTTACCAAAAAATATCATATAGGTTTTTAGATTTTTTTTTTATTCTCAATTATGTCTATATTTTTTAAAATGTGTAACAATTAGGTTTATTCAGTTGATATGGTATTAACGCTGTTAAGGATATGTTATATATCTAGGAATGGCAATTCGGGACGAGCCAGGTGGACTGGTCCGCAGGCCTGCACAAAAAAACACGAGACGGACTAGGATGTTGAACCCGCTAGCCTGCATAGGCCCGCAGTCCGCACGGGCTAAAGGTGGCGCGGGATGGGCTAGCCTGCTTACAAGATTATATGTTCTCATTTTGTTAGTTCTCACATCATTCATCATGTTGTTTCTAGCCCGCTTACAAAAGTATATGTTCTCATTTTTTTAGTTCTCACATCATTCATCATGTTGTTTTTTAAGTTCCTTTTATTTTTATTACCATTACTATTATTATTATTATTATTATTATTATTATTATTATTATGTTTATGTTTAATCATTGTATATAAGATAATAATTTCAGTTATTGAATATGAAATATCTTTTTATGCATTTTTAGGTACATGTCTTGTAAGGTGACATGTTATTGTACTTTAGTTATAATTTTCGTTGTTATCTTTTTTCTCTCTTTGATTAGGTAAACTAATTGAAATCATTTCGATAGAAAATGAATATCAATTATTATGAAAAAATGAAAAAAAATTTATTTTGCTCAACACAAAAAAAAAATATTTTGTTCATCACAAATGCGGGTCAGCCCACGGGCTAACCTGTAGGACGAGACGGGCCAGAAAAGTGATCCCAAAATCAAACTACGAGGCGGGCCAAACTGCGGGACGGGCTAAAACGGGTCGGGCTGGCATGCTTTGTCATCCCTACATATGTCAACTCCTCATTTTTTATTTTTTTTAAATTATTATTTTTTAATTATTTATGTCACGTGTCACATCAGTATTGTGTCATTGGTCAATTCGACAATGTAGTAACACGTGTTATGTCATTATCTTCATCTCAATTTGGTCATATATTTATTATTTTGATTCTATTTTAGTCCATAATTTAAAAAAAAAAATTAATTCTCCAAATTGAAACCAAATTTAACTTTTGTAAAAATCTTATAATAATATTTTAACAACATTAAATTTATTTAAATTTATATTTTATAACAAATTTTAGTTATATTTTGTTTTAAATTTTGAATATATTTATTTTAGCTTGTTACAAAATTATTTTAAATAATTTATTTACAAATGTTCGAGTTCGTTTAAGAATTACAATTTTATAAATTTAAATATAGATTTTAACATAATTTTGTAACTAGTTAAAATAAATATATTTAATTTTTTTTAAAATAAATAAATAGAATTTGATGTAAAATAGAAATTTGAATAAATTTAATATTTTTAAAATTATGTAATAAAAATATCATTATAATATTTATATAAAAATTAAATTTGATTTCAATTTGGAGAGGATAAATCAAAAGTTAAAAAAATACGACTTGAATAGAATTAAAATAATAATTATAGAGACTAAATTAATGATTTGACACATGTCATCATATTGACTTGATATATAATATAATTATGACGTGACACATTATATAAATAATTTTCAATAAAAAAATTAAAACAATTTTAATATTTTAAAAAATAAAATAATTTAAGAAAATGATGAATTGACTCATCTTAATGCTACTAATAAGATGAACCTAATGTTAGAATTTTTTAAAATATTGACCCAAGACTAAAAAATATACCAAGACTAATTTAAGATTTTTTACAAAAATATGGACCCATAAAACATTTTAAGCTATTTTGTTTTGAAATGTTAATATAAACAGGATTTTAACACATTAATTATATAAATTACAGTGATATCGATTATGGGGCGCACTAGAAAAGCAAACAAAACAAATGCTCCAATTATGAAATAAATCTGCAGCGGTGTGAAAATTAAGTTATTGGGTGCACGAAGAATTAAATGAATCTGCCAAAACCAAAACCAATTCTCTTTGATTCCACCAAAATTAATCACCTTCTTTCTCGGTATCATATTCAACCTCACCATATGCGACTACCATCCAAAACGCAACCATGCTCGCGGCAAAGCCACCAGCGGCGACGGTGGCCACTCATGTCTGTGCGAAACACCGCCGCACTGTCTTCCTCGCTCGTGACTTCTTCAGACCACCAAGACCACCGTCAGGGCAGCCGTTCCGCCAATGAAAACGCTGCCTCCTACGGCCGGGTTCGTCGTCGGCCTCCGCGAGCACAACTCGTGTTTCAAACTCTCGTCACCCACTCCTCCCCTCTCATTCAATCTTATTCCTAACTTTTTTAATTGGTTTATTGATTATCGCAATATCAGATGAAGAAATTTGTTCTTTCTATATGAATTTCATACCATTCACATTAACATTCAACAATAACAAAAAGAAAGTAGAAATTGTGTAACCTGGTTATATTCAAATCTGTGTTTCGTTTCCTTCTGCTTTTTTCCTTAATTATTCTTGTTTGGATCTCTTGAATGTCTCTGATATACACCTTTTGTATTGCTCTTCTGGGTTATGGCTCTAAATGGGATTGAAATGGAGATGAGTAATTAAAATTGATGCGAGGGTGAACTATGATGGATGAAAATGTTAGTGAGAAGATCCTGTAAAGTGTGATAATCTGAAGAGGAATGAGCGGGTGGGGTGGAATAACGGAGAATGTTTTAATGGTGTTGGAAGGTGAAGTGGCCTTTTGAAATAAAAAATTTAAAAAAAAAACTAAAAAATTGACGAGAAACTTTAATGTAATGTAATGGATGTTTTTTTTTTCTATTTTTTTTAATATAAAAATGGTAAGAAACTGTTCTTAATTTTTTTTTTAATTTTTAACTTAATTAAAATAAAATAAATATTGTTTTTTTATTTTTTAGTTAGCATTTTATATTTTTATATTTTTGTTTCGAATTTTATTCTTGACTCTTATTTCTAAAAATTACTTAAATATTTATCTTATAATTTTTTTTAAAAACAAAATTTAAAGAATTTTTTTTAATTAATTTTATTATTTTTTAAGATAATTTATTTTTATTTCTTTTTAATTAACTTTTTTTATGTTTTGAGAACAATTATTCTCCCGACTAGAGATGTCAAAAAGATTCATGTCCGCGGCCCGTAGATATATGTGGATAAAACTCGCAACAGGTACAAAATTTTTATACTAGCATGTTAACGGGACAAGTATGGATATCATAGTATTTTTACTCGTGGATACCCGTACCCGCTAAACTTTAATTCACACAAATACTTTCATATATATATATATATATATATATATATATATATATATATATATATATATAT
>Ga0099822_1011868_pt1 | contig 10540 bp, 5 predicted proteins | sample CowpeawhiteBW_FD_76839 | JGI IMG/M metagenome (GOLD analysis project Ga0099822, IMG submission 76839) | Root nodule microbial communities of legume samples collected from California USA - Cow pea white BW | ecosystem: Host-associated > Plants > Roots > Nodule | place: USA: California | collected... | reverse complement strand
TATTTTTTATCTCATGACCTTTTTGTATATTCATTTTTTATTAATATAGAAGAAGAAACAATGTACTATGTGATTTTTCATAGTCAATTTTTAATTGTAACTTGATTATCATAGTTTTTTTTTAGTAATTATGTCTCTCAATTTTTTATTAGATTATGATAAATTATTTTTTAGTCTAAAACTTACTTTTTAAATAGGTATATTAATGAAAAAAAAGAATAAATTTATTTTTTAAAATTGATAAAGAAACAACTAGTGAAGATGAAAACATGATAATATGGTTGTTTATCGTATAACAATGAAATGAAAGCTTATGAATATTTTTTGAATCAAATGCGTGTTAATAAAATGGAAGATGAAATTTTGCGAATAATATGGTTATTTACATCAAGAAAAGTTAACTGTAAAATTTAATTATAATTTAATTACCATGAGTTCAAAAATATGAAAAAACGATAAATTCCTGTAGATATGTGTAATTTCTTTGATAATTATAAATATACTAGATTATGTATTCATTTTTATTGAATTAGTCACAATAATATTAAATATATAAATTTTGAGTATGTTATTTTGGCTCCCCAAAAACTTTTGGTGAAGATTCGTCATTGATATTACATGTTTTAAATTGGATAGGGAGGGGTGTGTACAACCAAAAACTAGAGTAATTCTATTACAGTTATCCAAAATGGTATAGCTATAACAACCAAAAGATATGTTTACAACACGAGAGATCTAAGAACACAAGTTATAAAGTTGAAAATTTTTCAAAAGGTTAAAATCCATTGAATTACAACCCTATAACTACTCAGTTGCATCACCATCACCCTTCAAAGGTAACTTGACTCATGTTTCTTCTTTTGCTCTAATAAGATGATCATTGCAAAACGAAGAACATAAACACAAAACAAACCAAACAATAAAAGAGGGTAAGCTAATATACAAAAAGAACATCATAATATATTAATAAAACATGTATCACAATACAATGCACTTCAAGTAATCATACATATATAAACTATATGATCAAAAACTCTTCTCAATTATCTGGATACATACACTAATACTGAATGTCAAAAGGTTTCAACACTATGTGATGGATATCCTCCACCCACAAGGTTAATCATATACATGTCACTTAGAACTTCTAAAAGTTCTTTTAACCATGACCTCTTGTTACTCTGACCACATAATTCACTCTACTCCATATGAGCCTGGATGATTATTAGAATGTCACGATAACCTCCAACTCTGGACTCCTACATCAATATATACACTAAACAACTAATGAAACTTCCCCATGGAATTCCATCCAATATTTCCATCAAATTATTCCATTCAACTCAAGTTATATCACCAAAACATGCAACAACATTGTTCCTCAACCAATTCATCATTTCCAACACAAGTAACATACATTCTTGACATTTTACATCAAACCTTTCAGATAAAATGCACACTTCACATCATATATATATAATAATAATAATAATAATAATAATAATAATAATAATAATCTAAATGGTTTATGGGCTTTCAATGAATCCCAAATTACACTGTACATTTCCACTCAAGTATTTAAAGATACAAAATGGTAACTTAACAACATGAGTACAAACTATTTGGAATTTTAGAAATAAAATTGTAGTTTGTACAAAAGTTCATAAATTATGTTTTTATATTCCAATTACATATAATTGAATAAAAAACGTCGTGCAAAAAGAATCATCTGAATTGGGTAACTGTAGAAAAAGTTATGCATTTAAACAACTTAAACTATATGAAACTTATGTGAAACACTGCTCTAACTACAAATGTCTAATCGAAGATCCGAATGGTCAAAGCAAAAGACTATGCGTCTAAGATCAACTGTTAAAATATTAGCTTGATTTGACGGTTAATGAAACAAGAATCATCATTTTCCCACGATAACTTAATGTAAGAGAAATAGGCAACACCTAGCGTTGTAAGTGGTGTTAGGGCAAAATAGACATACTACAACATGATATTAAATTGGTTGTAAAGGAACCGATGTAATCCAAAATGCGGTGGTAACTTTTTAAAAATTGGGAAGTATATTACATCGGCTGTAAGAGAAACTAATCTCATATGTCAGTTTAAAAAAAAGTTGGATGACATATTTGATCAGTTATTACGTGGAACCGATCTAATATGTGCCCTTTTCAAAACCCAGTGCCAAGCCCTTTTCATTTTTCTCTCTTACTTTACCTTGTCACATGCCATCGAGAAGTTGCCACCGTGCACTCCATTTTTGTCCTTCTTCTTTTGCCACCATTACTGCCATCGTTGAAGCCCCACTTGGCCAACATTGTTAAAGCTTGAATTTTTCTCAGCTTTCGTTGTCGATACAGTGCACGAAAACCCCTCCACTGGATCGGCATCGCACTGTGTTGCAACACCACTCCAGATTGCACCGTGCACAACTCCACCCAGGCTAGACTTTCATTCAAGCTCCTCCACCCACTAGTGCACCACTCCAGATTGCACCGTGCATGCATTGATGAAGGTATTAGATCTAGCTTCACTTTTTCTGCACAACCACAACTAAAAATTGTTTGGTCTCTTTCGCTTTCAATCTATGAGTTTTTTTGTTTCTTTTTTTCTCTCTCGTCAGAACTATAGTGTCATAACGAGTCCTCAAAATCCTTACACATTCCTTCTTTTGACGAATTCGAGGTGTATTTGGGATCCAAGATCGAAGATGAGGACGATGAAGATTTGGAAACAAATATCGATAATTATCGTCGATGTTTCGAAATACTTTTTTTGCCTTTTTAGTTTAAGGTACTAGATTGGTGTTCTAGAACAAATCTAATATGTATTTGACATACTATATTAGTGTATATTAGATTGTGAAACCGATCTAATATGCGCTCCAAAACCGATCTAACATACCTATTTTGCACTAGTGAGCGCCAATGAGATAGTGAACTAATGTCAAAATGGTGTCCAACGGTGCTGCTAAGGTGGTATATCATAACTTTAAGCTCTCCCTTTAAGCTTTGAGTAATTTGATACTTTTTGAGTTCATCTCTACTTAAGAAACCTCATAATACTTTAAAATTCAAGTTCTTAGCTCAATCAGTGTCATATTACCCAATTCAATTCTCACATAGGCAATTCCAACAATAAAGCAAACCATGATTTCATACTTTTACATCACTACAATACATGATAAACATGATTTTGCACCATTCAAAGTATACGTTCATACATCAATTCAACATCTTAACTACACAGTTCATCTTCACATATTCAAAAAATCTCATTTATAGAAATCTAAAACCCCAAAATTCACATTTTTCAGCAACAATTGAACAACTCAACATGCAAAAGCTAAGAGTTAGCTTCCCTCACCTTAAAAGACAACCCCAAAATAGCTCTAAAAATTCCACAAAGCCTTTTGACCCACAAATGCTCCTCCTCAACCTAGAGATAACATACAAGCGATCGGACTGAACGAAAAGAACAACCGATTAGAAAAAAATTGCATCAAATAGTTTAGAAACATGTGCAACCCACAAAATGTTACACGTAAAACAAAAATGAACTGAACATCAAAAGGTGTCGCAATCGAGATCACAACGGGACAACGAAAATAATTTAAAATGTACATAGGATTCGCCACCATAGTTTATTATGGAAAACTATAGAAAAACCTTAAAAAAATAATGGTCTTCGAAACCAAATTTGGATTCGAGAGTCAGTTACGTATAGGAAAGGTATTAGCACCCCACAACATCCGTCTTAAAACGGTTCCTTCTTTAATTAAGTGTGCAAGATAGAATTTGATGTTTAAAATATTTGTTGTTCCCAAAAAATCAAACAAAATAAAAACACATACAAAATAATAAAGATTAAAAACAAAATTATTTTTTTAATTTTTTGGCCCGACGAAGATTGTGCCTCGCTCCTATGTATTTCCATTTGGTTTGGAAAATCAGGAATAACGTAGTTCTTTAAAAAAAGTTGTTTTATATTATTATTATTTTCTAAATTTTAGATTTATATATATATTAATATCAAGAGAATTCGAGATTCAACATGATAAAAGATTTAGTTATCAAGCAAATCCGAGACTTGACAGGATATTCAAAAATAATTTTTATTTTTTTTTATTATTATTTAAAAAAAGAATTAAAAGCCTGTGAAGGGAGGAATGTTTTGATTATCAAGCAAGTCTGAGACTTGACATGGTATTCAATACTTATATAAAAGAAATAATATAATTTTTTATTTTTTATTTATTTTTTTAAAGAGAAATAAAGCCTACGAAAAACCTTTCTAGTTACCAAAATAATGGCATCCCAAAGAAAAGGAAAGAGAAGGGTTGAGCATATTAATGACGAACCCAAATCCAAAATCACCTAACGTTCGAACCCCAAACACATTTAGCCATACAACATGTCAATTGATCATACATTTGATATTATAAGAGAGAGTTTGAGCAGTACATGAATAACATTAGGAGCAAAATGAATTTATCTGTCAGGGTCACGAATAGAGCAAAACCGATTGAAAGATAGTAAGGTGACCCTTTTTTCGTGTGTGCTCTGATAATAAAAAAGAGGAGAGGTTTTTCGATTTTTTTTTGTCTTGCATTGGATAGATTTTGTGCTTACACATCGGGGTACCACTGAAATCGCAATATTTAATTATGATAAAATACATGATGAAGGAATTGGTACCGATGAAACATATTATAGAAATTAAATCGTTGAATGATATATGCGATATTAATTATAATTATTAATAAAATATTGTCTGTAATTACTAGAATCATATATTTTTCGGTACATAAAGATCCTGACCAAATCATAATATATTATTCATATAATTAATTTTAATTACTACCAGTAATATTTTTTTCTAATTATTAAAATAATATCTTCTAAAAAACAATGAGACACCTCACATAAGCATAAATTCAATATATTTATTTTAATTATTATAAAAATATTGTTTCTAATATTATATCATTCTCTAAAAACAGAAATTATAAAATGTCCTTTTTTATATATCATTTGAGTTGATGAGAAGATGTGATAATTAAAAACAAATTAGATTCTCTCTTCTTTCTCTTTTTTTTTTCTTTTTTTTTTCATGATAAAATTAAAAAACCTATCATTAATCAAAATATTTATTTTTTATTTTTTTTATTATTTTTTTTACAATATAAATACATTTAGTCAAAATTGAGTGTTAAAAAACAATGCAATCGTAGTCTTTAATCATAAAGAAGAAGATGAAAATCGAGTGAGATATAAAAAAAAAAATGGAGAAAGGAAAGAAACTGCTCTACGGAAGAGAAAAGAAAAGAGCTCCCTTTGCATAGCTCACGGTGTTATGTCGCAAAAACATGCGAATCGTTATTCTTTTATATATTATATGATATTATATATATATATATATATATATATATATATAAAAGACGTTCCATAGTTGTTTAACGAAGATCAATTCACCATTATTAGTGGCACATAAGTGTTTGTAATATATTAAAATGTAATACTTATACAGTTTTAAACACAATAAAAAGAATAATTCACAATATCCACAATACACTCAGAAATCTACTGCACCAGTGATACTCATGTAACTTGAAACTCCCATACCCCATCATTGGGACCTTTTTATCTTCCCTCTGGAAAAAATGAGCCCATCATTGGAACCTTTTTATCTTCCCTCTGGAAAAAATGAGCGTCTCCCTTATGTAATTGTAAGTTGTAACCCTATCATGTGAACAATGATGAATAAGAGGATCCAAATAGAATCATTGCACCATTGTGTAATGAGACACTTTTCATTTGCATTTCTTACAGAATTTTTTTCTTACAAAAAATGAACTGTTTTCTTCAGTGATAGAGCTTGATCTTCCCGCAGAAAAAAGATTCAGCATGTAATTCTCAACATCTTCAGGGGTAAATATGACATACTCTCTCATTTCTCTCGCCGATCCCACCGAATTGCGGAGCGTTTCATACATCTCGCGGTAAATAGGGCTTATTTTTCTTGCGAGTGACGCCTTCGTCTCTTCACGAAATTCCTGCTCCAGAATGGTAAACGCGTTCTCTTTCCGGTAAGCTTTCTCGAATTCTAAATTGAAATTCCCGAACATAACCCTCGCTTCCGCCGGCGACATTTCCGCCGCTGGATTTTCGGGCAAAGACGAAAGCACTTTGCCCCATGCTACTCTCTCGTAGCTTGTCATCAACTGCTTCACCTTTGCCTCGTGATTCAGAACCCAGTCGTCGCCGACGACGTAAAGCAAGTTCGAGGTTCGGACCTTGGCTACCACGTGCCGGAGATTGTTCGTGAGAAACAGGTAAGATAACGAAACCTCCTTGCAATGCCTCGATTTGCCGTCGATCTTGCAAAGAAGGACTAGAATCAGCCTCGCCATCTGCACCGAGAATTCCGTCCCCGTTGTCGTGGAGTTGTCAGATCGTGGACTGTACAAGTAAGATTCCGGCAACGGTGACCTCGATGGCTGCGGGACGTCGAGGAAAATTTCAGAGAGCACGTTGCTGTAATCCGCGAGTGTAGACAAGTGATTCATTACTTGTACTGTCAGGGGGTGGACGCCGGCGAACTTCGAAACCGGTTTTGAAGAGTCTTTCTGAATTGCGGTCTCAATTTCGAAGAAACTCGTTTGTACGGACTCGGAGAGTCGGAGAAGTAGAGCGTAGGCTTGCGATCTAGACGCGGTTGTTGAATCGTACGAGAATACCGATTCAATCTCCGGCCAAAGCGAAGCCATCGCGGCGTACATATCAATTATCCGGAAGATCTTCTCCGGCGGGGATTTTTTCGTTCTCACAACGAGATCGGGGAATCCGAACAGCACAGCGGCTCCGCTTCTCGAAATTTCGGCAAAGCAAGCTTCCGCGATGGACTGTGACGCACCGAACACTTGATCGCAGAGGGTCCTCTCTCCAGCGAAGAGCGTCCTCACAGCGATCTTAACCGCCTCTAACCAACCCTTGATTTTCAACTCGAGCACTTCCCAGTCCATCTTATTCACCTTCGACGCGCTCAATTCCTCCACGCTGAGGCGATAAACGCCTTCGTCGACGATCGATTTTCTCATCGTCGTGTAAACGTTGACGCATTCCTTGCCGTAACCGTTGGAAACCATGCAGTCGGCAATGGATTTGAGAACCGCCACGGTTTCAGAGGAAACGCGTTCGACTTCGGAGATACAATCTCCTGTGTCGCGAACGTCGTCTTCCGCCGTGCCTTCGTCGAAGCTATCGGAACAGAAAGAGGATCTAGAGGTGGTGGAGGATCTGGCGGAGACGGATTCGGGGTCAAGGTGGGCCCGACTCATGGATAACATCTGGTAGAACTCTTTCTGTAGCCTCTTCATGGCCATTTGCATCAGTTTTTGAGCGAGGACGAGTTTCCGTGAAGACGGGTTCTCTGCAAGCAAGGCGTGCATGGTTTTTTGAAGTTGGTTAACGCAGTGGATGTAGTGCATGGCCTCAGCTTTGTCGTTGTAGAAGAGAGAGGTTACTCTTCCGTACGCGGAGGTTTCAGGGTCCCATTTTAGTATCAGAGCTTCTGCTTCCTCTATGCTAGTGGAAACCATGTTTTCCTTGGTGCTGGTAGAAGGTGTTGTGGATAGAGATGAACTCGGTGCCGAAGTGTGACGGGAAAAGGCGAACGACTGCGTTTTTGGCTCCCAGCAAATTGTTCTCATTTTCGCAGCACAGGAAGGTGTTTTCTGAGTGTAGTTATGCCACTTCTTTTCCTGAAGTGTGTTTGTTTTCTTGATGAGAGGGAGTTTGCAGTGTGAATATGTGTGCGCTTGCAAGGGCAGGTGAAGGGATATATATAGAGTTGCGTGCCAAGAAAACGACGCAATGGTGTTTCGAAGATGAATGTGGTGATTTGACTTTTCCATTCGCTGATTGTCTTCACATAGGCATTGTTTTGTCATGATGGACTTGGTTTCGTGTTTGGGTGCGGAATTTTTTACACGTATTGTGGCCTCGAGTTTTTGACCTCCAATTGGGAAGGAAATTTTGTTTTATTTTATTTTTTTTAATGAGAAATATTATAGGCAAGCCTTCTGACACGTACACGATGACAAGATCTTGTGTGAAATAAAGTTTTGACAAACAATACTCAGTCCAAATGTACTTTCATTGACCAAATACCATGATTTGTGAGCCATAAGAAAAGTGAAAAAAAAAGTGGTGATTCAGACTAACATGAAAATTGAGTTTTCCACCCAAGTTATCCGTGTGGCTTTCTTTGGATCGAAGGGACTAGAAACCAAATGGAAAATAAAGACCAAGTATTTGTTTAGATAGAGAAAAAGAAAAAAGACCGTGAAAGAGATAGACAATGGGGGAGTGAACTACTAAAAGTTGGTACAAAATGTTAGTAAAATAATTATTTTGCGTATATTTTAAAATAATAGATAAAATAAAGTTTTTAAATAATTTGATACAAAAATAAATTTTAAAACATAAATACAATTAAAATAAATTATTTTATTATACTTTTTGTTATTAATATTTTATAATATAAATTGTTTTATTTATTATTACAGTATTTTTATTTTGATTATTTACTGCATTAGAATAATAGTATAAACTGTTTATGAAGGTATATTCAATTCTCTTTTTAAAGTAATCGATTATATGAATAAATAGTAATAAAATATTTATGATATAATATATTCTATTAGTCAGAAATAAAAGTTCTGTCTCCTTTTTATATATATTTTACGACTTTATTTTTCTTACTATCTTAATCTTTTATTGTCTTCTTTGTTCCCGTGATTAGAAACAAACACACTAAATTAATATGTTTTTAAGTATTTATCAATATTTACACTTATTATTTTTATATAATCATATATTTTATGAACTTTCTGGTTAAATTAATAATTTTACTGGCTATTAAATACATATACTTTGAATGCTTTAATTTACTTTAAAATTAGAGAATGATGAATATTTTTTAACCAGGATTACCAGACACCATAAGCAGGATCTGGTGTGAAAGAAATTTTTTTTAATGCATACCTTTTACAGTTCAATGTACGCTCATTGACCAGATAATCTCCTTGAGCCCAAAGAAAACTGGAAATGGTGACTCCCCTAGTAGAAATTGAGTTTTCCCCTTAAATTATCTCTAATATTCAACTTAATTTTATATTCTTTTCTTGAACACTTTTTTTCTTAAATAAAAATGAAATATTTTTAACTTGTTTGTTTATATTTTTGTTTATAATTTCTTTCATTACATTGTTATTTTTATTGGTTATATAAATATATTATTTTTTATTTTCTTAATTATTTATATTAATACTAAATTTTATGAAGTTAATTGTTTTTTATGATTTTCATAACTAAAATATTTAAAGAAACATGCTTTATTTTTATTTGATATACTTTCACATTTTTAATTGAGTTTTTTCTATTGTGTACTCTTAAGCACTCGATGTGAAAGTATTGAATACCCTCCTTCAAAAGAAGACTTTGATTTACTTTAAAAACAATTATTATTATTAAATATTTTAATATAGTAAACATGTTTGAAAGAGAAAGAGATAGCCAGATTAATAAATAATAAGACAAACGGAATAAGCAAGATCACGTTTGAGATAAAAAAAAAAAAAAGTTTTATAATGAACACATTTCACAATTCAAATGTGCTTTCATTGACCAAATATCATTATTAAGCCCCAAGAAAATCCTAAGAGCTTCGTGTCACTTTCAAGCTTCAATTAAATTTTAAGTCTCTGAATTTTTCAATCATATATTTTTGTAATTTTAAATTATAATTGAGACCTTCACTTTCTAAAACTTTACTAATTATTTTATAGTGACTTTAATAAGTTAAAAAAAAAATACTAATTCTTCACTAGTTTTAAACTTTAACAAGTTTTTATCATTTTTTAACCTAATTTTACAGACAGAATAAATCAATTAATTAGTCTTATGACGATGGCGATTCAATGAACATGTTAACTATTTCGTCGTTGCTTTGCCTATGAATCATGTTACACCTTACAAAATATTCTATTCATGTTATTTATGTTATAAAAATATATAATAACTTTAAAGTATTAAAAAAATCAATGTTAAATGAAATATCCTTTTGAAGGGTATTAAATTTGTTATTTGTTTGATTATTTGAGTTTTTGAATTTTTAGGAATGGGTTTTGTTAGCAGATTATTTATTTTGGTTACAAAGAAACTAAAAGCAACAGTACATTATGGTGAGAACAGGTACCTCAATCAAACTAAAGTCAAGTACATTGAATTTTCACAAATGTTGAAAATTTGTTTATAATTTTTATAAACGCCGCAGGTTCCATGGTGTCATACATCATCGCTTATATAAATTGAATACGATATCAATTTCTAGCCATAGTAAATATATTTATTTTTCCTTTCATTTTACTTTTAATTTTTATTTATCTCTTCTCATATTATCTTTATACTTTTTCCAATTATTGTTCCCCTAATCTAAATTACCCTTTTCTTTATAGACGTGTATA
>Ga0099822_1011866_pt1 | contig 10541 bp, 6 predicted proteins | sample CowpeawhiteBW_FD_76839 | JGI IMG/M metagenome (GOLD analysis project Ga0099822, IMG submission 76839) | Root nodule microbial communities of legume samples collected from California USA - Cow pea white BW | ecosystem: Host-associated > Plants > Roots > Nodule | place: USA: California | collected... | reverse complement strand
GAAATAAAACTCCAACAAACATATATCATTAAAACATTAATGAGATTACAACTGTAACTACCAATATATTTCTGAATGTTATTCATCATGAAATTTATTGTCAAATAAGAAAATTTTGTTTTTTGCAGAGTCATTAGTACTAGAAACTATATTTTACACGAATTCTCAACGGAAAATAAAACTGTGCTATGCATGTAAATATTGTGCACAGTATACTATCCAGGGAATATTTTGGAAAAAGTGTGCTACATGGAAAAAAAAATCTATTAATATTTTGTAACTCATAACCTCTTTCGTACCCTCCTTTCCAAACTCATCAAATCAACATTATAACTCCCAAGTATTAGCGGAGAAGTTAAATCTACAATTTTTTTTCACTTTTCTTTTCAACTTTACGACTAAGTTACCTTATAACTTAAAAAAAAGATGAAGTTTAAGCATGTAAAAACGAAATTTAAAAATTTAGTTTTATTATTGACTAGAGTTTTAGATTTTGTCCCAAAAATTGATGTGAGTAAACACAAAACTCAAACCTCTATTTCCAATTTGTGAGTTGTGCAGACAATAATTGATTCCATGTATCTGTCAAGCCTGCTACACACCAATGAGTACAGTCCATGCCTTTGAAGGCATTGTAAGAACTAGGATGTGCATCTTTTCTCAACTGTGACAGAGTTGTAATGTTCAACAGATGAACAGGTTTGGTTATGTTCTTCAACACATCTTCCAATACATACGATGCTTTTGGCAATCCAGCTGAGTAAGTTGATCCATTTATTGGCCTTGTCTCCTTTGCACAGTTTCTCACTCCTGGCTCATTCCACTCCACGCCACTGATTTATATACAAATTCAAACACCAAATTACTAATTAAACTTAAGATTTAAATGCATTTAACTGATTTTTTTATCTATTTGGAGTGACACTTTTGTTGTTAGACACTGATATTTTGATATCTTTTATTTTAAAAATGTAAAAGTTAATTTTGTTAAAACTATTTTACCCTTATATAAGTTGTGAAATAGTTAGAGTTGTCAAAACGGATAATTCGGTTCGACCCGACTCAATCCACCACGGGTTGATAATTTAGTGAGCCAACCTAACCCGGCTCACTTTTTTAGTGAGCCAAAAAAAATTTGAACCCGGTCCAACCCATCACGGGTTAGTGGGTTAAACGGGTTGGTTCACGGGTTCAGTTAATTTAAGAAGTATAATTTTTTTTCAGTCAAAACTAAATTATAATTCTAGTTAAAATCTAAATAAACTTTAATACAATTAAAATACAAACCAAAATAAAAAAAATACAAATTGTTTATGTGTTGGCTAAAAAAAAAACCTAACATGACCCAAATGTAAAACCCAACTTGATAAAAAACACTTATGTGACCCTTTTATTTGCACTAACCCGACTCACCACGGGTTCAACCCGGATGAGCCGGGTTCTAGATGAGCCGGGTCAAAAATCAAGGCGTATTGAAATTTGTAAAAAAATTTCAATCCAATCCGAATCTGTGGTGAGCCAGGTTAGCTGGTGGATTCCAATCCATTTTAACAGCTCTAGAAATAGTATCCAACGACATTTTTCCTTTGTTGCTTACATGAATTTATTGATAAGAAAATGTTCAAAACTTACTTGTAATGTTGAGGAGAAATTCCTTGGAAAAGAACTTTGGTTTTGTCTGTATCAACCTCTGCATCCACCCATTTACCCCATGTTGTCAAACCAATTTTGAAAGCTTCCATGCGATCCATGTCTTTCACTATCTTGTCACCTATCTGAATATAATCCCATCTGCAGAACAAACAAAAGGGTGAAGTTAATGCTTAACTATTGTTAGAATCACAGCTTCTGCTTCTGCTGCACAAAATAAAATATTTATGTTCTTCAAAAAGTTGATTTTTAACTTGTATATAAGTTATTTTAAGCTGTTCTTTTTATGAAATGTGTACGCAGAATCTGTGTTAGCAAAGATTAAACGACTTTGAAGAGATCTTACGGTTGCTTGGGTCCTCTGCGATACCACCAAAGCCAAGTGTTGAAAACCAGAATGTCCATGTTTTTCCATATGCTTCCACCATTCTTGATGGAATCAAGCTTCAGAACTCGACCAATTTTTTCCACTTCAATGTCAACCAAGTGAGTGGAATGAAAAACAAACAATGAAACTTTGTATTCCTGCAACAGCATTGTAGATGTGATTGCTTCAAATATTTGGTAGAAATGGTGGAAAAAAGTTACCACAGTTATGAAAAAGTGTTTGTTTATGAAGATATATGTCACTAACCGGGAATGTGTAGTTATACACAGTCTCATCAAGCTGATCCAATATTTGAATTTGAGGCACAGAAGAATGAAGCAAGCAAATTAGTGATTGCCATTGGTTCATACTCACTGAATCTCCTACAAACATGATCTGCTTCCCCCTCAGTTTTGTCAAAAACTCTTTCCCATCAAATCTGCAAAAGGGTATTTTCATCATATTCATCTCTCTATCTATCTACATGTTTAATTTGATATTCACAATTTCTTATCACTTTTCAAATTTGAAAAATGAAAACTACTTAGACATATATGATAGTGTTTCAAAATTTGGCTCAAAGTTTAGGTTTGGCGGGGTGGATTAAATTTCTGATCACTAATGCATAAATATTAAGTACAAATAACAGGTGTAGTGAGATGCATGAACTTCTTACGTGAATTCTCACAATTGAGAATACAATCTCAGTTCTATAAAATTAATTTATAAGATGAGAATTGTAATTATTTCTATCTTGAAAATTCGTTTTAATTCTTATCTCAAATATAATCCTTACGGTCACGTTAGAAGTGGACTTTAAGCTTAATTCAACTCCACAATTTGTAAGGTGAGGTTTGCATCTCACTTATATATTTTGAAATTATTTTATCTCTTTCAACATACCCCTCACGCCGAGATAAATACATCTCGTGCGTGAGACTAGAAATTAATGGATAGTTTGATAGCGGGTGGTACAAAATGTCAAAAAAATATCGCTAGGATAGACTTTTTTTTTTTAAACAATGAATCTGATACTATATTAGATATAAATATCAAAAATAGCGTTACACACTAATAAGTAATTTAATGTAATTCGATAGTAGACAAAATAATAAATTTAATAAACAACAAATTTTATTATAATAGACTTTAAATTATTCTGAAACTATATATCTTTAAAAATTAACTTTGGATTTAACTTAAACCTAAAAAGACATATGTTCATGCCTAATTTGACTAATAGTGATTTAAATTTGAAATTTGTGTGAAGGTTCAGAGGTTCTTGATTGTGAAGATTTTGTGAACCCGAATCAAATACTTTAAGCTCACGGGTTAACAGATGATACTGCAGAAGGCTATCTACACTCTATTTCTTCATTGACCAAGCATGTTGCAACTTTATCACATGTCTCATTTACTAAACCCCAAGAAACAAAACATGTTCTCTATCACATTCCCAAGAGTGATTATATTAAATTTTCATTTATATTGTTTACGTGTAAACACATTACTTTTATAAGACTTCCCTTTTAATTCAATGGAAAAGTCTACCAATACTTAATTAATATTTTATTTAAATATTTAGTATTTTAAAAAATAAAAATATTTATTTTATTTTTGTAATTTAAATTCTTATTTAAAATATAAAATATAAAATTTTATGTATTTGAAAATATATTTTAAAATAAAAGTCCTACAAAATTTATGACCTTATAACGCACATTTACCTTTTATGTTAGAGAAAATTAATTCTAAAGAGGTATATTTTTCAAACATGGAATATATATATATATATATATATATATATAAAGTATATGTTTGGTATTATTAGCTTTTATAAATTATTATGAAATTATTTAATAATAATAAATGCGTGTATATCAAATAATTTATTAATAATAAATTATTATTTTAACTTTCGTCAGTGGATTTAAATGTATTTAATACTAATAAACGCCTAGAAAGATATAACGTAAATCTCTTAAATTTGAAAGTTTTGAGTTTTGAACATTGTAAATGGGAAAAACATAATTCAGAATAGGATCCTAACAAAAATTGACACTTAAATTCTCCTAAAAATACTAGTCATATGTAAAATCATCCAATACTAGTATTAGGAATAACAAAATTTTCTTAAAAAAATACTCTTAAAACCAATGCTTTTTAGATTGAAAGAGTGAAAAAGAAAAAACATTAATAAGATACTAAATATATTGTGTTTCGATGTATCTATGTCCCTATCCTGGCATGAAATGTATATGAGCTGTGCTTTCATTCTCGTCCATGTGAGTTTCAAACATCATTACACCATGCTTCCACCCGTGACTGTCTTTTTGTTAATCAATAAATCATCAAAATCAAAATGCACTTCAACATATTCATTCATTCTATTCTATATCCAATTCAAACTCACATAAAAATTAGTGTAATTAGTGTTTAATCACCGATTATTTTATATTAATTACATAAAAAATAAATTATATTTAAATTTATCTTTACAAAATTGGTTAATAAAATTGATTTTCCACATAAAACAAAATCAAGAAGACTTCAAGATGAAAACTCAACTAAGTTTATACGAAAAAGTTAGACGAATGATTGTACTCTTACACAGATTTAATCTTATAAAATCAACTTATAAGATGAAGTTTATATGTAGAAGCAAGAAGATCAACTTATAAGATGAGATTTATACGTAGAAGCAAGAAGATCTGAAAGATGATTGTGTACCTTGGTAAGTTGCATTTGGAGGGTTGCCATCTGTATTTGAGGTAAAAATGATCAGGACGACCATATTTGGAGCAATCAAACTCAGAACGAAGGTGAGGACATTTTGCAGAGTCATAAAGAGGATAAGAATCATCCCAAACCCACTCTCCTTCATACATGTTGCAACCCAATCCATCTTCTTCTCCACAACAACTCACCAAACTCAAACTCACACACACCAACCCAAAAACCCAACAATTGTATAACCTCATTGCAACATTCATTCTTTGGTTGTGTGTGATTTTCAAGATCAATAGGTTTACCACACAATCTTTGAAAATTGTGTCTCAACCATGGTGGGGGACTTTGCTGCTTCTCTCTCCGTGTCTCTTTATATAGAATTTGGGGGGGAATTAACGCAGATTTTTATTTAAAAATGTGAAGTATTTAATATTTATTTAATAGATTGTGTGCATGTCTTTTTTAAAGCTTTGACTATTTTAATGTAGTTAATATAAAATTAATTAAAATCATTTTGGCCATGTTCATGTGTGGGATGGTCAAAAGAATTACTTTTTATCATTTTCTTTTACTAAGAGACACATCTGGGAAAGTGAGTTGCATAAAGGAGTCTCAATTATTTGTATAATTTAGGTAGAACAAAAAACTACTAGTTAAAACAACATTTTAATTCGTAATGTTATTTTGGTCTTTTTTTATACTTTCTTTTATTTAGTTCTATGATTTTAGAAAATTCACAATTTTATTAGTTAAATTATTGATTTTATATATGCTTAATTTATATTATTGTAGTATAATTAAATATTAAAGAACAACTAATGTTTAAAAGACTAAATTGGTTCAAAATTTCAGAGAGAGATTAATTCATATTTTCACTGAAACTTAAAGGTCCAACAACATATAACCATTTTACTTTAAGTATCTCATCATATAATATATTGTTTCGATCCTAGGGAATCATTAAGATCAATCACTCCTCATTCGAGGTATTGTCCGTTTTGGAATCTATGCTCCGTCACGGTTATATCCTTAAAAGGTGTATAAGAAGGTGTAAGGAGAAAAAGGTATTTAAACCGCCTTAGACTTCAACTTTTAAGTTATGTGGGACTATTGGGTACACTAGGAACATAAGCCCCCATGAGTCAAGGTCTAAGGGGAATGAGCATGTAGAGGGCTTAAGGGACCGATGGTTCGCATGTAGAACCTCGTTATCGGCCCCACGATTTGAGTATGTAGATGTTTATGAATTTTTTCTATAGGAATGGGTATAGAATAGCGAAACTCGTCATCTTCTAGTCTTGTTGTCATCCCTAATTGTACTACGTCTCTTTCTTTTTAACCGTTTCTCTTTTATGTTAATGTTGTTAAAAATTAAAATATAAATAAACGTAAAAAAAACATAAATTAACAAAAAAACAACAAATAAAAGAAAATAAAGTAAACAACTCAAGATATCAACTATCAAATAATAAAATGTTAAACATCTAAAATTATAAATAAAATATAATTAAAATATAAATTTTAGACTTCATTTATAACTTTTCAAAGACCTTTTACAAAACAATTATAGAAGTAGAATAAAAAAATAAATTTTTAGAAAGTCTATTATATAAATTTATATTATTTTAATTAATAAATTAATAATTTCAAATTTTAACATAAATACAGTGAAACCAATACTAATTAATTATATCTTAATTCGTTATCGTTCCATATTTAATAGTGACTTAAATTAGTGATTCAACGTCTGAATCGGTTCGATATTGTTTAATTAAATAAACTTCTTCAAGAGTCAATGCGCTGTCTAGTTGAAAGGATTAATTATTGTTTTCCAATATAAATAAATAACATATACCAGTACTAAACTATTTTAAATTTGTAGTCTCAGAAAAGTTTGATATAAGAAAAAAAAAATATTGATGTCGTATATAAATATAAGATGTAATTTTTATATAAAAGCCAACTTTGTAAAATTAAATTAAATAAATTTTTTTTTTTTTTTCTAATTTCACAAGTGGTGGATTTAAAAAAAGAAAAAAAAAGTGTGAATTTCACATGCAGCACATGAGCAACACCTCACTCCAACAACAACAACTATGTTATTTCTCATTCTTAATTCTACAAATTCTTTTTTATGTATTGTGGATAGAAACAAAGAACAAAGAATAAAGATGGTATGAAAACATATTTGGAATTTGGGTTTTCAATGCAATGTATGAATTTTGGAAGGACATGGGAAAGAACATGAGTGCAAACAATTATTGTTTTATATCAATATTAACTATTAATTATTATTGGCATCAGACAAATTAATTCTTTAGGTAGATTCGTTGACTTTATTTTCCTTACCTTCTATTTTTTTTTTCAGTTGAAATTCTTATTCTTCTTATTATTTCTCTTAAATAAGATTCCGAATATGATATCAAATGGATTTTTTTTATTCTTATTATTCATTCTCTAAAATAATATTCTAAAATTTTCTTTACTTAGTTATTTGTATCTTATAAATATGTGTTTATTGTGTTATTATTTGAGAATGAATATATTGCTACGTTCGCGTCCTTGTCCCTTTGCTACATACAAGTAGGTATCTCACCATTCTATTTGTTTCATTTATGATATAGGTTAATAACATTAATTTGAGCAAATATTTTTAAGCATTGGTGATTTAATAATTTTAAAATAAATTGTTTGTTGTGATATTATAATCATTTTAGAAGTTTCATTACTCACATAGTTATTATAAGCGTGTTTTGTTGCTCAAATTGTGGTTGGAAATTACTTATTACTTATTGCATTACAAGTATTGGGTTGGATCAAAAACAAATAATTTATTACAAAAATGAGACTTTCTATACGTCAAGGAATTCAAAAATTGATTTAGAATGTGTTTTTTATTCCAAAATTCCGTGATGGTAGTGAAAAAGCATATGCAACATCGACAACCATCATAGTCATAGTGACACCATATGGATATGGATTATTGTGACATCCATACCATTGTTAACATCAACCATTATAAGTATGGTCATGCACACCATCTATTTAGGTAAGAAGGTTATCTTATCTTGCATCAAGTTTCTTTAATGTGATTGTATGATTTACGCCACTTTTATATAACAAAAAATCACTAAGATATATGCATGACCATACATGTCTTCTCATATTTCGTGTCTAATGAAAATATTTATGTATATTTAAATATGATACAAGTAAAAGAGGCATTCTTTTAATTTTTCTTTGACATAGTAAACTTAAAAGTGATTGTTCAAATATATGTCTAGCCACATATGATATTTTTAAATATAATAAACTTTAAAAATGGTTGTTTAAATATATATATATATATATATATATATATTATTTTCCACTATTTAAAAATATTAGAATATTTTAAAGGAAAAAAGAAATTATTTGAAATATATGTATATGGTAATACATGTCAATAAATGTCATCTCACATTGAGTATTTAATTATTTAAAGACCATTTCAATATAACAAACCTATTTCAATTATCTTTTAAAATAAAATTTACACTATTCTTTTATTATATTATTTGTAAGTTTATTAATCAATTGTGAATGAAAATATGTAAAAAAATGATTATTTTTATAAATATATTATTTTTGTTCCGGTAGACCCAATAAAGTCTCATATCGCTTAGGAGTCGAGGTCAAACGCAGTTTAAATACTCATATCACCCTCCACCCTTTGAGGCGCCTTTTAAGGACAAAACCGTTACGGGGCCACATGCTGCTCCAAAGTAGACAATACCTCGAGAATGCGATGGTTATTCCTAACGATGGCTGCCGGACGGACTTGGGTTGGATCAGAACAACTAGATCCCAATGTATCCCCCTAACAAGGAGAAGACGACATTCATCACAAAGATTGACGGATACAGTCACGTGTAAAACTGATTCCCAACTAGTAGTAAGACACTTGGACCATGCCACACTTGACCAACCCACTGTGACCCTAATGGATAGCAACACTATAGAGGTAGTTGTGTTAGAGGATGAGGAGTGGTTCTCGATTCGTGTTGATTGGCAAAGAATTGTACAGATGGGGTTTCTCCAACCCTTTATTAAAGTGCATAACAAGTCGTCAGGCTCAATATATTATGGAGGAATTGCACACGGGAATTTGTGGCTTACATACGGGCATGGTAGTCAAAATCGAGATCCTACTCAAGATCAGAAAGGAAAATATAAATCGTAAATCAAAAAATCGTAACATGGATCGTAAGATCCTACAAATTTTATTGTCACTCAAAATTCATCAGTAAATTTTATAATATATGAAATAAAAGAGCACATCACTATGTGCAAATCAATATCCTACGTATATAGGAATAACAAAATAATGATTCTTCTAAATCAAATAGTCTTCTAAGTTAAGTTCACTATCTTCAGCTCCACCATTCCTATCTCCTTCGTCATTCAAATCAGCCATATCTAAGTCTTGACTATGTAAAGTTTCATCTTCCTAAACTTCAACTGGAATCAAGTTCTCATTCAAATCCAATGCTTCATTTTGCTCATGCTCATCTTCCATAATCCACTCTTCATCGGATGAACAATCATCAATGTTAATTCGAGTTGGTTTTCTTGTTTATTTCTTCTTGGCTAATTTTGAATTGGCCATAACAAAAACAACATCATTCATTGTGCTTTGCTTTAGCCTATTTCTTCTCTTTGTATGGACCTAAATAAATGCAAAGACAAATATAATAAGCGAGCACTACTAGTAATTTATTATAGTGATATACTCTAACATTAACTTACCATCTCAAAGGAACTCTAATTACGCTCACATCCGGAGGAGCTACATGTCAAGCTTAATACATGAATCGCAAATTTTTGGAGTTCAGGATATTCATCACCATAAGACTCCTACCAATCTGCTGGAGTCTTTAAATTAATTGACCTAATAGTTAAAGGATAACCAAAACATTTTGCTCATTTTCTAAAATCATCAATTTGAACATCAATGAGAGTTTGTTCATCCTCATCCTCGACCATCCTAGTTATACATTCCATCAAACCTCGTTTCACTTCCAAATCTGCTTTAAATCCAGGACGATAATGCATTTGAGGGTTAAGAAAATAATCTGCAGCATGCAAAGGCCTATGGAGCTGCTTGTCCCACCTTTCATCAATGATGTTCCACAAAGGCAAATAATTAACCAAAATACATTACATTGAGTTAGTTTTTTGTTTTCCATTAAAAAATATAAATAGTTAGATGACTAAAACCTTTTTTTGACAGCATTGAAAGCCTTTTGAATCTTCTCCTTTGCTTGATCCATTGCTTCATAAATGAATCCCATGGCTGGCTTTTGATTCGAATCAACCAATCGAAGCAATTCAATTAAAGGCAATGTACCCTTCAAACAAGTTATTATATTCTTCCAAAACTTCTTATCTAAAACAATATCTTCAACTATTTTACCATCATTGGTTTTAGCAAACTTGCTAGACTTCCACTCATTACTAGTAAACATTCTAATCAAAGCTCATTTATTCTCATATAGGCATCCTAATGTCAGATACGATGTAGCGAAATGGGTAACACCCAGCCTCACCAAATCCCTTCCTTTTGTGAAATGTTGTAATAGACAAATTAGAGAAGATCTTGAATAAATAAAGGTAGAAATTTTTTTACCTGTTGGAATTGTCTCCTCATGAATGGGGATCTTCTTTTCATAATCTTCTAACATTAAGTCGACACAATGTGCAGCACACGGTGTCCAAAATAGCCTTTTTCTCTTTGTCATCAACAAGTGGCCAG
>Ga0099822_1011854_pt1 | contig 10546 bp, 4 predicted proteins | sample CowpeawhiteBW_FD_76839 | JGI IMG/M metagenome (GOLD analysis project Ga0099822, IMG submission 76839) | Root nodule microbial communities of legume samples collected from California USA - Cow pea white BW | ecosystem: Host-associated > Plants > Roots > Nodule | place: USA: California | collected... | reverse complement strand
GATCATCAACTTGGTTGATGGGAGCAGATGGGCGAGGTTCTCGTGGTCAGCAAGGGAGTGGTGATTCAGTAGCTTAGCCATCTGGGCTGGAGTCATTTTATTTACGATTTCTTTAGGGCTACGACCCCTGTATCGTCTTATGATCTCTTACTCTACACACCTTATTAGAATTGTATCTGTTTTATGTTGGCATCGTGGGGTGCCAGGTTGTAGGGGTTGCGTTAAGGACCCCCAAGACTACGCTGCTATACTTTATCGCGTGACGTTTCCTTTAATTTCGTTTAATAATTAAATGGGACGTTACAAATGTCAAGAAGAGTGTAAACCCTATCAACATAAAATATATTTTTATTAAACTTCGTTTTGTACAATGAAATACTTAATGGTGCATTTGTCACACCAAATTCAAGTTTTAGATATATTTTTTAACTTTGTAGTCATGAAAGAGAACATTGCTCGTGTTTGATTGCAACCTAAAAGAGTAGATATTTTTTGTATTTATTGTGAGACAACTTCTTTTTTGGTGAGAAACTTAGTGATATTTCTTATCATTTTCTTTGAAATTCTTTTAGTTTTACCCATGTTACGAAGAATATTTAATGGGTTAGCCAAAAGTGATTGATATTAAAATAATACATAGTCTTAGTCAAAAGTGACCATTTTACAACGAATAAATACTTTGATCAAAAGTGACTATATTCCTAACAATAATCGGTCTTAACAAGGAATGATTATGTATCCAAATAATACTTTGATTGTTTTAGGTAACAGTGAGTTCTAACATCCCTATTAATAAATTGTATTATTTATTTTAAATAAAAGAGTTACAAAATATTTTGTTTTTACTAATGTTTCATATTTTATCATGATATAGTTTAAACATTAAAAATATATTTTTTTATCATGATGTAGTTTTTACCTATTGAAAATAACAATAAGAAGAAGAAGAAGAAAAACTAATAAAATATGTATATATATATATATATATATGTATATATGTATATATATATAGTGGCGGATCTTGACTAAGATTTATGGGGAGCCAAAATAATATATTTAAAATTTATATATTTAACATTTTTGTCACTCGTTCACTTAAAATTAATACATAATTTAATATAGTTATAACTATAACAGAAAATACACATATCTAAATAATTGTCATTTATTTTTTCATATTCTTGAACTTATCAAATAATTGAATCATAACTAAATTTTTCAGCTATTTTTTGGTCAACTTAGATAATCATATTATTTGTAAGATATTTATTTTCCATTTTACTAATGTGCGCATATCAATTCAAAAGTCATCACAAACTTTTTTTTCATCATTGTTATGTTTATGCAATGAGCAACCTTATTGTCTTGTTCTCATCCTCCCTTCTTTATTATAAATTTTAAAAAATAAATTTATTCCTTTATTTTTTATCAATATACCTATCTATAAAACAAGTTTAAGACAAAAAAAAAATATTATAATATAATCAAAAATTGAGAGACATAATTACTAAAAAAAATTATGATAATCGAGTTATAATTAAAAATCCTCTATAAAAAATCACATAATACATTATTTGTTCTTCTATATTCATAAAAAATGAATATACAAAAGGGTAATGAGATCAAAAAAAAGAACAGGGCTAAATATTAAACAATTATTGCACTACCAAGTGAGACAAGATAATTTTTTTTTCTTTAAGAATGAGAGAAGATATGAAAAAAATGAAGGCAGAAATAATGAATTTCTGTTTAACTTTTTTTTATTGAATAACAAAAGAAATCAGGTAAAGATGATAGATGAATACAACACGTAAAAAAATTCAAGAATCAATGTGAAGAAAAAATAAAAATTATCTCAACAACTTTATTTTAATATATTCAATTTTATATTATAGTATTTATTAACATTAAATGTTGTACTTTATAAAAGAAATAAAAAAATATTTAATTTAATTTTTATTATATTATTATCTAATTTAAAATGATAATTATAATTTAAAAAATTTTAAAATATATATAATTTAAAAAATTTTAAAATATATATAATTTAAAAAATTTAAATATACATAATTTAAAAAAAAATTAAAAAGTTTGGGGGGGGCGTAGCCCTGCCTGCTCCATTGTGGCTCCGCCACTATATATATATATATATATATATATATATATATATATATATATATATATTAAAAAAATATTAGAAAAAAATATATTAATTAAAATATTATTAAGTAGGTGTGTGTATACAAAAAATTATCTCTTCATTAATGAAAGCAATAATGATTTGGATAAAAAAAACGAGCACATGCATGACTTGGCTTATTAGTTATAACTTTTGACTTTATGGTAATTGTGTAATCTAATAGACTTTGCCTTGGAGTTTAGTCTGGTGAGAAAATGTGTTCAAACTTGGAGAGCAACATTGATCGATTGTGAAACAAAATTTTGAGATATACAAGGGGGGTTGAGGACATTATAATTATATTTAATGTGCTTCACAATGTAGTGTTACTTGTATGGTGCATAACTTTTTTTATGGAGTAGGCTAAGTGGCCAAGTTGTAATTGAATCGTTGGGCTTAGGTTTTTAAACTTTTAGTGGAAAGAGTTGTGTACTATTAGCCATGACTTTTAGCCTTGTGGTAAATGCCCAATCCAATAAAGTCACGAGTTAGCAATAATTATCCATGGTGTACGCCAGGGAGCAAGTCATAAATGATCCATAACATGTTACGCTTTCATAATTGGCAAATTTCTATTCAGTTTGAAGGTTACTTTCTCAATTGTGGATTCAAAGTACATGACATTGTCATTAAGAAATAAAATATAAAATGGATTTGGGAGAAAAGTGGAATAAGAACACACCATCCTTGAGATGATTTCCAAAGAATAAGTGTCATGAGGAGTTGCCACTTGAACAACTTTTCAATAAAAATAATCAAAGTAAGAGAAGATAGCTCTCACAAATGTGATTTCAAATATTTTTCAAAAATGTTTTATAGAAGGGATTTGTGATTCTTTATATAATAATATGTTGTGAGCAAGAATAGGAAGAAACACCTTACAAGTGTTCATAGGTGGTTCCTTATGGAAAAACAAATGATAGTTCATATATTTATGAAAAAGCTTATGATTACACTTTAAGAAACACATATGGTGAATGAAAAGTGAAAAAAAACATGTGAAGTAGTTACAAACTTCTAGCATGTTATTTTTAATGCTTAAGTAATCCAACACGTTTCACAAGATTGTTAATGGTAAACAATATAAAGATGATTGTGTTGTTAGTTAAAGAAGATTTCTAAAAGGTTTTAACAAATATATTGTGAACAGTAATTAAAGTTTATACAAGTGAAATAAACAAAGTAGAAGAACTAGTTGGCATACAAATTTCCATTATAATTTGTAAAAGGCTCTCTTGATCAAAGAATTGATTATAGTAACAATGTTAATTACTACTTATAATGAACACAAATATATTATTGGTTATCCCCTTAAGATAAAGAACACAAGTATTATTTAATACTAAGCCATTTTTATCTTTCAACGAGTATTGTATTATTACGATTCTTGACTAGGACACAAAAAGAAATTGTTTATAATAAAAGGAAAACTCTAAATTGATATTATATGTAAGATCATTAAATTGCTATGCACGACAAACCTTATATCTTTGGGTGCTTTAAATTTTGTCATTTAACTAGTGTGTTGATCTTCTATCGTGTATTAGCATTATAATAGCTAGTAATCTTTTAGCTATTAAGAATATTTGATACACTCAACTTATGGTGTTTCAAAATTGACGTAGTTATGAACATCTTTTTCTTTCGGTGATAACACCAATTTAAACATAGAATAGTATAATTATTGTGCTACAACCTTTATAGATATTCATAAGTTAATGACTTCTTAAGATAAGCTAACCAATTCAAATTGAATTAGTGTCTTATTATAAAGCTTCATCTTAAGCCATTTAATTTGTATTGTATGAACTTCGGTATAAGCACCATTTTGGAGTTGTATAAGTTAAGACAATTTGATGACTTTATTAAGTTTGAGCTCCTTAAAATGGTAATCTTGTGTTTTTCTATTTCGTTTTAACAAACGTGATTGAAACATAGATATTTCTTAAACAAAAACTAGAAACTATTAGTTATACGAAAATTAAGAATTGTTTAGACTCTCTTTATTTATGAAAATTAAAATATTTTAAACTAGAGGATTGATAAGACTATTAAATAATATTTCTATATATTTGAACTACCATGATCTTCCATCCCTATATTCTTTTATAAACTACTGTTAATCTAATTTAATCTCTATGAATTTAGAATATAAAATATTTTCATAAAAAAAAATGCAGAGACTTTAAAGTTATTAAATTTGTAAGTAAAAAGAGAAAAAGACTAAAATGAGAGATCTTATAATACTATAAAAAGTAAATGAATAATTGAACCTTAAACTTTTAAAAAGGCAAAGACTTTAGTCATATTATTAATTAGGAAAGGATTGGGGGCGTGAGGGTGTATACAACTGCATAATGCTATATTTTTATGAGATTCATTAAGTTGTCGAATTAAATTGATTTTTAGTTTATGTGTCTAATTAAAATTTGTTTGGTGTAACGTCACATTAAAAAGATAAATCTAATTAAATAAAACGTGGCACGTACTTAAAATATCCAAAGAGTATAGAGTTTAGGGTATGAAAGTTTACAGTTATCCAATCATACCAATACTGGAAACAAAGACACTATATTGCCTTAAACAAAAATAAGACTTCAATAGTGACTCAAAAGACTCGCCCATAAATAGGGGGATTACAAACATAAATAAAGCTTCTTCAAATGTAGGCTCAATAGTGAGCCCAAATACCCATCCATGATCATCAAGTTGCATCATTCCCATTGTACTGCGATTGTTAGGGACTCTCACATCTGCTCACATCAATAAATTGATGATCATCGTAAAAGGAGAAAAATCACACACAAACACACAAACAAACAGAAGGGTAAACTAGAGTAAAAAGTTTCTTTTATCATACAACTCAACATGCAATTCAAAGTCAATAACACATATCAGACATCGAAACATGTGATAGCAAACAAAGTTAAGACTTTAAGACTCAGCTATCCGGATACATATAATGAGGCACCACCACGAAACCTTACCAAGAGGGTCATGGAATTACATCCTAACCATGAGGCACCACCACTAAACTTTCGTGGAATTACGTCCTGGTAGTGAGGCACCACCACGAAACCTTCGTGGAATTACATCCTGGCTGTGAGGCACCACCACAAAACCTTCGTGAAATTACGTCCTGGCCGTGAGGCACCACCACGAAACCTTTGTGGAATTACATCTTTACATGAGGCACCACCATGAACTTTCATCGAGTGATTCATGGAATTACGCCCATTTGATGAGGCACCACCATGAACTCTCACCACGAGGTTCATGGAATTACATCCATTAGATAAGGCACGACCATGAACTTTCACTAGGAGGGTCATGGAATTACGTCCTACCCATGCCTTATCCATGTTTCACCAACAATCATAAAGTTCTCATGCATACTAATTTCATGCCAATATTCAACCACCCAACAAACCATGATTCATACATTTTCTCATGCCAAGCTCATAAATTCCAGTCCATAAAATAAGTTACTTCATGCATATTCACATATATCATACTTTAAATAGAGTCACTCAATCATATAAATGATCATCAACCAAGAATAGAGGAAAAGAACACAAATTTCTGAACCAGTCTCGCTCAAGCTATATATGGACCCTCGCTCAGGCGAAAGAGGTATTTCGCTTAAGCTATAAGCCCTCGCTTAGGCGAGACTGCCAATAGAGAGCCCTGCAGGATTCGCGAGTTCTCGCTTGGCGAGCCCTCCTCGCCTAAGCGAGACCACTCCTCGCCTAAAGGGGAGGTCCATCGCCTGAGCTACAACCAAGCGGAACACAGTCAGGCTCTCACGAATTCTCGCTTAGGCGAGCCCCTCTCGCCTAAGCGAGATGACACTTCGCTCAAAACGAAAGCTCTCCGCCTGAGCGAGAGCTCGAGCAGGAACTTGGGCCAACTTCTGTTATTCTTGCCTAAGCGAGACCAGTTCGCTTGGGCGAGAATATCAGTTCTCGCCACTGTCTCATGCTTACAAGCCAAATTCAATCCCCGAGCACGCACCATACATTCCTTACACCATCAACAACGCCATACAAGCATTTAAGCACACAAAACAGTCCAACCTCAAGGAAAAATAGCATGAAAATACGAAACCCTAACTTCCCTTACCTTGAGTGGAGCTAAAAATGCAAACTCAAAAGTCCACGGAGAAAAGGGGAGTACGATAACTCTAACCAGTGCGGTGAAACTGGAAAACAGGCGCACAATACCAAACATAAGGTTTTAAATTCGACCCAAGACAAAACCAAGGCACTGGAATGGAAAGGGAAGGGTATAGTCTAAGTTCAACTTAACTGGAGAAGACTTTAGAGCGAAACACTGACTACTCCAATGGTGTCCTAGCAGAGTTCTACGTTTTCAGCTACAATAGAGAAGAGGAACAATTTTTTTTTGGAAAGTTGACAGAAATAAGGGTGTTAGGGTTGGTTTAGGGATTTTGGACACCCTATAGACTTGTCTTAGACCCAACTGACCAAGGTAGATCCTTAAACTTTAGGGCATATTTTAAGTGGGTCTTACATTTGAATTATATTTTGATAAGATTTATCATGTTATTGTTTTAAGTTGACTTTTATTTATAAATTAAACTTTGAGTGGGTGGTTTACGAGTATCAATAAACTCATTCCATTTAGATAATAAATATATAATAAAGTATTATTTATTTAATTATTTTAACATAAATGAAAACAATTTTATGTTTTATCATATCATTAGTACAAATTTCATTTCATGATTTGTTGGGATCACATTTAATTTAATGAGTTATGGATTAGATTTATGATCATTGTTTTGATATCTCGATAATTTAATAATTACTGATTATATTTATGTTATTTATAAGCATGTTGATGCGGTACTGAAAACATTAATTTTTAATATTTTAAGAGTTTTAAGAAAAAAAAAATTATACAACGGACAATTAATCCTTTAAATATATTCTTTACCGAAAAAACTTTACCCAAAAATCTTAAAAAAAATATTATACTCGTTTTTAAATTTCTATTAGTCACATATCACTTGTAAGAAAACTTGACCTATATCAAAATAAATTAGACATAATAATAATAATAATAATAATAATAATAATAATAATAATAATAGACATACTTATGATAACCAAAATAAAAAAATGTACTTTATAAAAATGTGTTCCGCATTCTCTTTTTCATTACTTTCAACGTTTTATGCATGAATAATAATTACCATGGCATATTTTTAAGAAATAAAAAAAATGAAAAGAAATTATTTGTTTTGAAAGAGTTAAAAATGAACATAATTCTCTCCTTTGGGAACTAAAATTATATATATAAATTTAACTAAATTGCAATTTTACAGCGTTTATTTTTGCTGGTATTTACTTTTCTTAGAAAAATGCGTGGGGCTTGTGACACACAACGCAACATACATACATATGAGACCACATTGAACAGTATTGGCATTGTTCCTGAACGAAAACAAATAGGGGCTTCTTCAGTTGTCTGTGTGTAACACCGCTAGGGTTTCGCAAGAGCGATCACGAACGAAGATGGCAATGGCTGCAGTTCTGCGTCGCGAAGGGAGGCGTTTGACCCAACCAATCAACGCTCTCCATTCCTCTCTCATCTCTCAGTCAGTTCTTCCATTTCTCTCACCATTCCTCAAATCTCATATTTCCCCTCTTTCACAGATCTCGATTTTCTATTATCGATCTTACACGCTAATTGGAAACGTGTTTTTGACAGAGACCAAGCTCCTCATGGCTCGCGCTCCATTTCCACCCAAGTAGGTACGATCGATTTTCTCCCCCCTTTCGCCGTTTCTTAATTTCGTCTCGGAATAAGCTTTTTTTGTGTGTGTGTGTTTGATTGTGTCATTGTGTTGGACTTGAACGAGTGTTTATTTGTAATGTTTTAATGAAATTGGCACAGTGAGGAACCGAATGAAGAGTGTGAAGAATATCCAGAAAATCACCAAGGCCATGAAGATGGTTGCCGCATCCAAGCTTCGAGCCGTTCAAACAAGAGCTGAAAATTCCCGTGGCCTCTGGCAACCATTCACTGCTCTTCTCGGTGACAATCCCAGTATGTTCTCTTATCATTGTTGTTGTTATTTATTATTGTTGTTGTACCCTATATCGTGATCTAAATGCGTGTGAATGTTGTATTAGATTTTTATGAATTGTCTAGAATTTCTATTATCAGTAGAGAAGTGTTACTTGTACGACAAGGGAGTAAGGGAGAAAAGAATGAGAATTTGAATTGTAACAAATGACGTGAGAGAAAGAAATTGACGCAAAAGTTTATGTTGTGCAAATTATTGTATTGTATTTCATTTCTTGTTGTTATTATTATTATTATTATTAACGTGATCTTTGTTAGGAATTTGCGATCTTGAACATGTGCAATTGTTTCATTTAGATTTGTGTTTGTTAATTTATTTTTCTGATGATGCCCTGATCTTCGTTCGGTTTTTGTTTTTTTAAGGTACTGATGTTAAGAAGAATGTTGTTGTTACCGTTTCTTCGGACAAAGGTCTTTGTGGTGGAATCAATTCCACATCTGTCAAGATAAGCAGGGTTTTGCACAAATTGAATTCCGGTAATTTTTGCATCTGTGTCTGTTACAGACTTCTTATACTGTGTTGTTTTTAAAACATTAAAAGTGAAATGTTTGGAATCTAAGTTTGTAATGCTGGCTGGTTTTAAACCACTCAATGTTTTGGATCCTTTTAACCAACTGATGGGCTTATGTTATTTTCAATGTACAGAACCTTTAGTAGGAGTGTCAACGATTCCTAATGAAGTGGTCTCTAGATTTTTGTACAATCAAGAAAACGATGAAAGAATATCACTGTAATGCATGCTCCTGAAAGATTATTTACCTTGATAATTGGGTTAAAATTATTAGATTATATGATTTGAACGGGGGAGCATTTGGTTTTAACAAGTATAATGCCCAAAATCTCTTAAAAAGTCACAAAGTTAATATTAAGTGTAAAATCAAGCCTGGCCGATCTTACTGTTGGGTCACATGTAGATATCAAGTTTTAGGCGTAAAGGTGTGTTAAGATAGGCTATGGTCAGAATACTTCTTATAAGTCTTGTGTAATCCTTCTTTGTTGAGCTATCTTTTAATTCATATGGGCCAAGTTCTTTTTGACTTAGTATCGTACTCAGTCTAGTTTTAATATTAAGCCATGTATAGCAGTCCAGTCCTACTAACTTCATACTCTAGATATTCGTCTACAGTGTCAAGGGTGTGTTAAGATTTCTCACTTTGGCTGGAATATGGATGTAATTCTCCTTATAAGATATATGAACAATACTTCTCCCTTCAGCTGTTTTGGTGGTTTAGCTAAGCCTGGTCCATTTCTAATAGCAGTGTTGCACACCATTGTTTTCCTTCCTTTTTGGCATTTTGAGTTTTACTAATTTTAGGTATAAAAATATTTGATTTCTCATTTTAGGACCTCTGTTATTATCTATATTTTAGCTTAAGATATAAACTTTTGCATATTAATTATGAGTATATCTTAAATTTTGGATACTTCCTTTTAGCAATTTATATGTAGTATAGAATATTTAATTTGTATGTATAATCTTTATAATCTTTAATAATAGAAGGCATCCCGCAATCCACTTTCTCACTCTTGTGCTGCAATCCACTTTCTCACTCTTGTGTTTTCAAGGTTGATCTATCTGAAATTGATAACTACGATTGTAATTGTGTTCGTATTTACTACAATAGGGCCTGATAAAGAGACAAAATATGTAATATTGGGAGAGAAGGCTAAGGCTCAATTGGTGCGTGACTCAAAGAAAGACATTGAGCTCTCTCTTACTGAATTGCAGAAGAATCCTTTGAATTATACTCAGGTTAGCTTGTTGTGTCTCTCTTTCATCCTATGGTTCTTAAGATTTGCATAATTATATTTGTGCCTCTACATTTTTTTCAAGAGCCTGCTTTTGTTTTAATCTACTCTATAGTCTGAAAACTAAGTTTTCTCTGAATTGATTATACTACAGATGGTAATAGAATCAAAATTAAGAAGATTTTGACAGTTTGGTATTTCAATAGGCAACCATTTGTGAGGATAAAAGGAATCAAATAATGGAGAATATTGAGGCTGAGGCAGAGAACAGTAACATAATATATTACAAATGGTTTAATAACACATTTTCTGATTGAGCCTAATATGCTCGTTGGTCTTTGTAGCCAACCTGACTCAGGTGAACAAATCTTGTTCTTGTTGAAATTCAAACATAGAACATGTTTGGTTTACTGGATTCTTAGTGGACTATATATATATATATATATATATATATATATATATATATATATATATATAAAAACTAATACATATAAAAAAATTTT
>Ga0099822_1011849_pt1 | contig 10548 bp, 3 predicted proteins | sample CowpeawhiteBW_FD_76839 | JGI IMG/M metagenome (GOLD analysis project Ga0099822, IMG submission 76839) | Root nodule microbial communities of legume samples collected from California USA - Cow pea white BW | ecosystem: Host-associated > Plants > Roots > Nodule | place: USA: California | collected... | reverse complement strand
TTTATTATATATATATATATATATATATATATATATATATATATATATATTAAACAAATATTGGTTATTAATTTATTTTTACTATTCTTTCGTCACTAACTTTTTCATTATACTATATTATATAAAACTACACACAAGAAAAAAAAATATAAAAAAAAACTCAATGAGAATTTGAAAATTTTAAACTAATGAAAATAATAAAAAAAATAATTAATATTTATTATATCACTAGTTTAAATAAATTGGCTTGTCAACAAAATCAAAGAAATATATACAAACACCTATCAACTAGATTGTCAGCTATTTTTATCAAATATTTTTAATCTAATAAATTTGTTTGGCAATTCACAACTTAAAGCATCTCAATTTTATAAGACGTTTTTATTGAAATCTACTAAAATGATATAAAATTTAAGAATACGTGTATTAAATAAAACATTGAACCGTAGCAATAAAAAAACATTTTCCTTCTTAAAAAATATTTTTTAATGAGTAACTAATAATAAATAAAACATCTCAGGAGTTAGTTTGAAACTCTTGCATTGAAATAAAATTTTGAAAAAACTCTTAAAAACGATCAAACAGAAATTAAATAGGAACGAAATAATTTATTATTTATAAGTTAACTTATAAACTATTATTTTAAATAAATTGAAGTTAGACGTTATTATCAATTTTGACATCGTAACTATATTAATACCCTAAAATTTATCAATAATTTAACGTTACATGAGAATTCATCGAAACACAAAAATAAAAAAAGTAAAAAAAATTAAAAATACTGAACGATTACACAAATCCATGATAAAAATTATATTTCACAAATAAAAAAACTCTAAATAAATACGCATACATAAAACATTAAACCATTTATATTGTTCATTATAAATCGTAGTTAACTTAATTATCTTATCGCAAAAATGATTTTTCTCACAAAAAAATATTAGAAACTTTGAATTTCATAATTTTACAAAGTTTTTTTATCCAAAAGAAAAATCATGTAAAAATTAAAAAAGAATCATTTTATAATCAAAGCACATGAAAAACCTCTATTAAAAAATAATGATCACCAGAAACTCAACATAAATAAAATTGTATATTCCTAACAACATTGAAAAATTATTCACATATTCACACCAACTTTCTTTAACATATCAATACATAAAACTAAATTAGGACAACCCTAAACATCAAAATCCAATTATACACATTTTTATCCTCATTAACTATTAAATAAGAAAAATAATTTAAACTGATAAAAAAATAGAAAATTGCTCTCAAAACTAAATTAACAAGAGAATATAAAGTTCCTATGTCAAAATAATTATTCCAAACAAATTAAATAAACAAATGTTAAAATATCAGTTATCATTTTAAAAATGGGTTAAATATGTTTCTGGTCCCTTCATTTTTAGTTCATTTTGAAACTAGTTCATTTTAAAACTTTAGACCAATCTAGTCCTTCATCTTTCTAAATACGTAAATTTAATCTTTTTAATCAAATTTTGTTATGTTTATTTGATGCTTCGTAAGCATTTAAAGATTGTATTTGAATTGTTTATACTGTTTGACACATCTTTGCTTAATTGTTAAGTCATATACTATTATGAAACACGTTTAAAATGTCAAATAAACTTAACAAAATTTAATTAAAGGAACTAAATCCTTATATTTCAAAAGATAAAAAATTAAATTGATCCAAAATTTTGAAATATACTAAAAAATTATTTAAAAAAGTATGAGAAAAAAAATTGCCCCACCATTTCTACCACTTGTGTATATTTCTCCTGACAAAATTTTGTAAGGAAGATCATCCACATTGAAACAATTGATTCACACAGGAGAATAAAAGAAAATAAACAATATAAATCATTAATGATAGTTTAATAAAAAATAAATGAATTAACTCAGAAACTGATACATTTGTTTGCGAAAGACACTACTTTAACGGAGGCGTAATGAATTATAGGCGTTTACAGAAGCACAGCATTAACTCCAAATTTGAAGAGAGAGAGAGAGGAAGAAGAAGAAGAAAGAGTGTGTGAAGTGAAGGTCATAAATGGGTTCACATGCACTCACCCTATCTCTCTCAACCAGACAGAGACGTGGTTGGTGCTTTCGTGATCCACCGCACTCTCAATAAATACCAGTAGTTGAATCCCTTCACTCCATTCATTACCCCTTATTTATTATTATTGTTATCTTTAATCTCACACTCTCTTTCGTTTCTCATATCATGGACCACACTCTTCTTCTTCTTCTTCTTCGTCTTCTTCACTTTCACTGAATCTCTCTCACCAACTCTCTTTCATGGCTTCCTCCTCCAAATCCCCTCACTTCACTCCCGTCTGTGCCTTCTTCTCTCTTCTCCCTCCTTCTTCCTCCTCAATTCTCATGTTCTAAATTCATTTTTCTTCTTGCAGATTCAAGAGGAGCGTGAAGAAGACACACCAATAAGGCACACCAGAAGCACCCCCTCTCACCACCACCACCATCCTCCCACGCCCATTCTCAACACCAAATCCAACACCCACAAGAAAAAAAGATCCGAATCCGAGGAAGATTCCTCTGTGTCGTGCAACAAGTGCAGGCCACACTCCAGAGACAAAATCTTCATCCTCCCCTTCGATCACGCCGCCAACCACAATGCCTCAAACACAAAACAATCCTCCTCCTCTCTCCTCGCCAGCCCCAATGGCATCTTCCGTTCCCTCGTCTCCAAACTCACCCGCAAGAGCCCCATGTCCTCATCGCACCACAACGCTCTTCCTCTTTCCAGAGAGGAGCAGTGGAAAATGGCGGTGGCTGAACTCTCCCACAAGCTCCTCCACGCCACCAGGAAACGCGACGAGGCCCTTCTCGAAGCTTCCAGACTCATGCATTCCATGGGGGAGCTCGAGAAGAAGCTCAACAAGCTCGAACTCTATTGCCACACCTTGAAATCCGGCCTCGAAGAATGCACCAACGCCAACTCCAACGCCGTCTCTTCTCCGACGCCCTTCAAACAGAGTCAGACCCTTCACCAGGACGCCGTCATTCAGCACTTCCTGGTGTCGGTTTCCGAAGCCAGATCGTCCGTTAAGCTTCTCTCTCGTTCCCTGACCATGCAACTGAGGCACATGGGAAGCAAGGTGTACGAGAAAGTCTCGTTTTTGCTCCAACCTTACGACGTCAAAATCTCCTTCTCCAAGAACCCCAGAAGCCTGCTCTTCTACCTGGAGGCCCTTCTCAACAGAACGTTCTTCGAGGACTTCGAAACCATAGGGTTCCAGAAGAACGCGTGCAACGCGGTGCTGAACCCGGTGGAGCGGTGCGAGGGGAGTTTCCGGTGCTTCAACATGCTTCAGGGGTTGACGTGGGAGGAGGTGCTGAGCAAGGGAACGAGGCACTTCAGCGAAGAGTTCAGCAGGTTCTGTGACAGGAAAATGAGTGAGATTGTTGCGATGTTGGGTTGGAACCGTGCCTGGCCCGAACCCCTGTTGCAGGCCTTCTTCGGTGCCTCGAAGAGCGTGTGGATGGTGCACTTGCTGGCCAACTCGGTGCACCCGAGTCTCCCAATCTTCAGAGTGGACAAAGGGGTTAACTTTGATTCAGTTTACATGGAGGATATGGGTGGGGACAAAGCTTCGAAATTGGTCCCTAGTGTCGTCAGAATAATGGTTACGCCAGGGTTTTATGTCTATGGCAGTGCAGTGAAATGTAAGGTCCTCTGCAGGTACTTGAGTAGTAACAACACCAACAACGACACCAACACCAACCACAACCACAGTAATAATAGTAGTAACAAGGAGGAAGACAAAGACAAAGGTTTAAGCTTAAACCCAACCTCTTGACTTTTAGATACAAACAATCAATGGTTTGTTCTGTTTTGCAACTTTGGTGGAATTTGGATGAATCAGTTTTCTTTCTTTTTTGTGCTACCCAATACTGTTAAACATTATGTATATTACTATTATCATTAGTATCATTCAAATTGGGGTTAGCCAGTCTTGGTTTGGGTTGGGGGATGGTGGAATATGCAGATTTTTGGGTCAAAGTGAAGAACTTGGCATTTTCTGGTTTCACTTTGTTTTATCTTGTGTCTGGTCCATTCGGACTTTTTTATCATTTTGTTTTTGTTTCGTAACACATCTGTCTGAAAAAATTAACCTTTTGGGAACTTTATAGTTTGATGGGATTGGGATAGACAAGTGTGTTGATTTTCACATTCCAATGGGTCCTTACCATGTGGATTCTGCTCACAGATAATTATCAACTTCTTCAAAAGAAGGGATCAATTCTCACAATCATGGGATCGATTCAATCACGTGTGCCTGGGTTGTTGTTGTGACACTTGAATCCTCAGAACAAAAACTTTTTCGTATATAAAAACACGATTAAACTACAACATCATGCTTATATCTCTTGTGAACAAATTTTGAACACAACACTGTGCTCACGGGCAAAACGTCATCGGGAATCGTACAAAAACTGTATGCATATCAATGTTAACGTTTGTTCTTGCGTGCTTTTGAAATTTTAGATTAGTGTGAAAATTGAAACAATTCACAGTTATTTTATGTTCTAAACAAATGAAAGAAAAATGTAAACTAAGTTTTAAGTAGGTTTGCTTTTGATGAACTGAAAAGCCTAATAGGTGTGTGATTTGCCCAATTCAACAATTATCCTTTAAATCGAAAACCAATTCTCGATATATTTTTTAAAAATAAATAGAACCCTCGCTGGTGCTGAAATGTTAAACACATCAATCAAACGTACTAATTTTTATTTTTTTTAATAATATTTAATGATTTGAATGACTCTACAAGATAATGATTTACTCGAAAAAAAGTTAGGTTACGTGATTCTGTTCTCCTGCTTGCTTGATCTGTTTTATTGGCGTTGGTCGGAATTTTTGAAATGGTATTTATGCATGTTAATTGCTTTTAATGTGCATTTCGTTGTTATTTCAACCTTGTCTTTTAATTTTGACTTTTCCAATCACGTATTTACGCATTAATGAAAAACATCAATGCCAACAATAGCGCTGTTCAATTATTGAAGGCATCCTTTGCAAACACAGAAAGAATGACATTTCAACAACAAAACAAAAAGTGAATAAAATGAATTCGTCACACAAATTATTGTGAACGATACCTAATACGAAAGCAATTGTTATGATATGCTATGCTATCAATAGAATCTGGCATCGAATAGCAATGAATGGGTGTTCTAATAACAAATGATATTGGGCCCGATGCGTGCACCATAACGAATCCATAATTGCTTCTCCTAATTAATCGGACTATAATTGTTCTATACTAACGTAAACATAGACGTTATTGCGTCTGTGTAATTTTAAATATGAATGATATTATATTACTAGATGATAATAGTGTAGTATTATTAAGTTAATATATAAAATAAATATGTATTTATTAAAAATAAAATAAAATGAATAGATAAAATAATTATTGATGAATAAAAAAAAAAGAAAAGATAAATCATTTTATAGAAAATAGGTCAAAGTCACCATTAATTTTAAAAAATTTAATAAATAATTATATTGTAAATGGTATAATTAGTATTATGAAATGTTGACATAAAATAGAAAATTTTCTTTTATATATTGTTATAGATTTCTTTCTTTAACCACCTTAATACTTTCTTCTTTCTTTACCTCCATATATATTAAATTTCAATATTACCTTTTCTTTTTTAGCATAAAGGCTTTCGTATTCTAAAATTCATAATTTTCTGATATCCAAAATTGTGCTTATTTTATAATTTATATCTCTGCAATATAGATTAACCAGAATATAACAATATGTGGGGTGAAATTCAAAAACTTGACTAAGATAAATTTTAAATAGTTATAATATCATAAAAAGAAATTAAAAGTTTGAAATATCATTGTACATTGTCTTATCAACAAATCTTATTTTGAAAATGTTTTTTTTTTTCTTTTTGTATTGTTCATATTACGCATTTGTTTGTTCCTTGTCGAGGTGATCCAAGAGTTTTTTAATATCTTCTGAAATTCATTTTCAATATAAGTCAAACATTTCATGAATATAATCATGGGTGTAAGAAGAAAAAGGTGGGGTAGAGAAAGAAAATCCCTGGTGTAAATCCACATAGAATACCCTACATGAAATTGAAGGTTGAATGAGCTTGGATTCTGTTTGTGGTTGAAACTTTCTCTGCACTATTTATGGGCCACACAACTGGGCCACATAACTGGGCCTACTATAGAAACAACTATGATTTGTTACTTTTTGGAGCTTAAACCCAACCATCCACGAACGCGAAAATTAAAAAGTTCAAACACTTTTTTTTTTTGGGGATAACCCTTTGAGTATGATTCACTTCTCACCTTTGAAACTTCGTTTTCATCAATCATCTTATTCTTTTCTCAGTCAATTTTTGTTCCACGCCTACTTCTCCTTCACGCACTTATAAATTAAATATAATCAATTATTCAACAATTACTTTTAATTTGTAATTAATAATTATAACTCATTCTCCATGTAGAGCAAGGACCCACTTATTTAGTAACTTGTAAAGACAGTTAAAGCACATAACTTTAGCTGGTAAATTATGTCTTTAATTATGAAACAAAAAGTGTTTGTTTAAGGAGTTTAAAAAGTTAGGTGCATAACTTAATTTTGCCTACAACTGCGGAACTTTTCATTTGAGTTTTTGTTTGTTTCTAACTAATCGGAAGTGATTTATTTTTGTTGTTGTTAGGGAATATAAGTAACTTTTGGTGCGAGATTAGTGTATTAAACACAACACTACAGTTAAATCACTGTTCCAAGCAACACCACTTTAAGCTTTTGCCATCTCATCAAATTGCCACGTTCAACCTTTACACATAAGTATAATGCACTTTCTATTTATATCACTCTTCACTATCTTTGTAAGGTTGGTGATTTTTAGAGGGTTTTTTTTTTTTTCCATTGGAATCAACAAAATAGTAGATAATCTCTGCAAAATATTCTCTTTCTTGACACGAAAAATGAAAATGCTTTTTATGAAGTATACGTGAAAAAGATTATGCCAATAATGGTTTTGTTTGGCGACAATTTTGGTATGTTATGGAATCTTTCAATCTATCTTGGTACCTTGTGGGAATTAAGAATAATTTGCTGGCATATAATCTCTATTGCCACGACTTTATGTAGTTTCAAGTTTCATACCATAATTCGGATTCTCACACTTTATCGTTTTGTTTTGAACTCACTTTCTGTCTTACATATATTATGGCAAGGAAAAAATTTATTTCACACATTTATTGCCATTTAAAAGCTTTTTATAAGAATTACTCGAAGTCGAATTTTAAGTCTAATTTGACTTTACAAAATTAATTTGTAAGATGAGGTTTGTAACTCACTTATATATTATATTATGAAATTACTTTATTTAGTTTATGTTGAAACTTCCTATAAGGATAAATTATGTTAACAAAATTTAATTTTTATATTTTATATATTTAAGAAAGAAAAAAAAGAAAAAAACAGTGAAAAATAATATCAAAATCTGAGTAAAAAAGGTTTTTATGTCAAAGTATCATGAAAATACGTTAATTATAAAGCTCCAAGTTAGCGCGTTTGGATGAGTACTTATTCAATAAAATTGTTACACTAATTTTATCTTGATTTCAAAAACTAATAAATTTTAATTTATTTAAAAGAAATGTATTAAATTAAAGATAATTATTGTAAGCGTTAAATATATGTTTAGTCCCTCAACTTTTAAGTGAAAATTGGAATTGGTATCTCCTTAAAACTTTGGTCCAATTTAATTTTCTAATTTTAAAACTTAAAATTTTGTAAATTTAATCATTTTAACTAAATTTTATTAAGTTTATTTAATGTTTCAAACATGTTTTATGATGATTTCTTAGTTAATACTGAAGCAAAAGTGTGTCCAATGGGATAAACAACTCAAATGTTATCGTGAAACACATTTGAAATAACAAAACAACTTAACAAAAATTAGTTATAAGGATTAAATTCACACATTTCTAAATTTGGTGGACCAAAATTTTAAAGAAAGACTGATTCTAATTTTTACTGAAAGTTAAGTGACAAGTAATATATTTAACCCTTATTATAATAACATGTTTGTGTTTCACATGATCTTTATTTCGTAATCAAAATTTATTTATGTCCATCTGTCTCTGGACCTATTATGCCGACACTTTTATTGTTTAAACACTAAATAATTACCATCATACCTAATAATAATATTAAGTACGATTATCATTAATTTCTTTTTAGTGGTTACGTTTAAGTAAAAACATATATACACTCTAGATTAAAAGTTTTAACTTATTCAGAAGTGATTTTTGGTTTATATACACTCTAGATTAAAATTTTTAACTTATTCAGAAGTGATTTTTGGTTTAGAAAGAACGTTGAAAAATGAAAAGTAAAATTTGGTGCGGGTTGAGAGAGTGTTCTCAAAACTCGTCAATTCTATAATGGGCCCACTGCCTTTTAGCTCAAAGAGACATTTTGATACCATCTTCACAACCCACTACACTTCACTATCCATATATTTATATTTTGATATTAAATATATCTTTTGCTTTTAAAAATTTATTTTTTATTTTATTTTTTATTTTGTTTTTTAAATTTAAGATTGCTTTTTAGTTCATGTAATTCAGAAAAGTTTCATGCTTAAACATTGTAGAATAAATATGTAATGAGGTATTTGACTATAAGAATACAAGATCAAAGTGGGTCTCACAAACCATTTGTAATTATCACTCCTATAAGTGAAATCTTTGAAAATAATTGAAAAAAGGTACCAAACAAACACTTTTTAAAAAATATAAACTCCACTTTAATTTTGAATTATTCAAAACAAACTTATTTTAAATTTAAGAAAATATATATGAGCTTACTTTCAGTGATTCATTATGTAATTATATTTTTGGCTTTAATATCATATAGTAGATTATATTTTTTTTATTGAACTTTTTCAACTCTTCATTTTCACTACTAGAGATGATGAAGATTTTTTTTTCATAGAATTGAAGTTTTTTTTTCTTCATCTTTTTCTATAATGATCCAATCTCCACATTCTTGTTTGAACATTTTTCTTGTAGTAGTGAAGAAAAAATTATAATATTATTTAATCTGCGAAATTATAATCTTAATCATAAATCTCTTATTTTATAAGAGTTGTTCTAGTAGTTCTCATCCATCTTTATCTTTTTTATAATCAAAAGTGACTACACTAATATTATAATATCAGAATTATTATAACACTTTAAAGTTGATTTGTTTCAACTATTTGAATATCGAAATAAAATATAAAGATTGTAAATACTATGAAATGTGTCTACTACTAACTTAAACTTGAATAATAAATATTGATCTTAAGTATGAAAATCAAGATAGACAAATATTAAATAATAAATTAAAAGTGGAATATATTTATTTAAATCCATAAACATTTGATGTATTGAAAGAAGTATGAAGTCAGTGGCATGGGAATGAGTAGTCAACATAATCTAAATGTCATTTTACATAACCATCACCATTTATAGACTTTTGCTTTCTTTTATGATAACATTTTCTAAACAACTTTACTTTTATGTCATAATTATTAGTCTTTTAGTGGTTTACTCAATCTCTAATTCAAACTCATTATTTTTCAACCATTAACCCTATCTAACTCCAACATTGACCCTTCTGAAAATTTTCAACTCCATGAAACAAAACACATAGATCATATTATAATCTCATTTTTTTAATTTGATAACTACATTTTATAAGTGTGTTGAAACATAATTTGAGACATTATATTAATCCTAATTTTAGTGACTTTATATGATTAAATTCATCCAAACTACTATAAATTAAAAGGAGAAAAAAAATAAAAATAAAGTGAAAAGCAGCATAGATATTTATCTGGAAAATAATATATTAAATGTAAGTATATCTTTGCTTTTTGGGTGGTGTGAGAAGATATGTTGGAGAGGATAGTGTTAGAATGAATCTTGACTTAGGCATTAGAGAATATGACCCAATTGGAACTTGGAAGGTCACATTTTTCTCTTTGATGTAATCATTAGGACTCCAATTATTTGTTTCTCAACATTGCATTCGCCTAGTCGATAAAGCCACAAACTTTTTTTTTTGACGGGTTAGGGTTTACTTTCTAAAATATTAGGGTTTTCCTCTCAATCCTAGGGTTCTAGTCTACATCCTTCTGTCCTAACATATTTCTAGATGAATAATTTTGAATGGCAGCAGCATTTATATTTTAAATTTTATTATCTTAAATGTAACACGTATTTATATATTAACATTTACAGTCTTTTTTTTTTTATTTAGTAATAAGGAATGATTTTTCTAACTTGGTATAACTTGATTGTAATTTGCGATTTTTATACACCTTAAAACATTTATGCAGTAAATTATTTTTCAGATTTTACATAATGTTATTATATTTTTTTTTGTGATTTTCATCTTTTCCATTTTTTTTTTATTTAAATGATATATATATATATATATATATATATTTATATATATATATATATATATATATATA
>Ga0099822_1011847_pt1 | contig 10550 bp, 3 predicted proteins | sample CowpeawhiteBW_FD_76839 | JGI IMG/M metagenome (GOLD analysis project Ga0099822, IMG submission 76839) | Root nodule microbial communities of legume samples collected from California USA - Cow pea white BW | ecosystem: Host-associated > Plants > Roots > Nodule | place: USA: California | collected... | reverse complement strand
ATTTAAAATAATATTTTATTTGATTAAATATGACTTTAATAATAATTTATATGTATATATAAACAAATTTAAAAAATAAAACAAATTAAAAAATTTGAAAACTAATTAAAAAAATTTAAAAAATTTAAAAAAAAAAACTAGACGGGCCAGCCCGGCCCGGCCCGTTAGCCCGTCCTATACGGGACGGGTTGTGATTATTGGCCCGTTTCTATTTGACGGGCTGGCCCGTCCCGGCCCATTTTTTGACGGGCCACGTATGGGCCGGGTCAAAACGGGCCGGGCTGGCCCGTTTGCCACCCCTAGCCTTAGTATTAGCATTGACATTAATATTTATAGCATAAACATTATTATTATTATTATTATTATTATTATAAAAAAACGTTATTATACTTAATACTTTTACTAAATAGATTTTTAATCTTTTAAAAAGTTTACCATTTATAATTTAGATCAATATCATTGTTAGTATTCTTAATGGTTAAATAAATATAATAACAATTATATTATTATTTTAAAAACATTTTAAATAAAAATAAAAAATTATATCGTGCAAACTCGTATAGGTCATAAACTATTAGAATTATTTCCTAAAATCAATTAACTGCACGTGATATCAATTTTATTTATTATATTTAAGCTATAAGAGAAAAGAGGAAGAACGCGTACAAAAACGTGTACAGAAACACACAAGAAGTGTTTGGTGAAAAACAACTCAAAGAGAGCTTGCTTATTGATTTATTAGAATCTTTGTTCAATATATAAAGTACAATATCCCATCATATAAAAGGAAAAGTAAAACCTAATAAAACAGAATAACATAGGATTTCAACTTTATGAGGGTTTCTTTCAAAACCTTCGGTACTTAACCAGGGTTTTTAAAACCTCCGGTATATTCTTTTTTACCAAATGTTATTATAACCCCAACTAACAAACCTCCTCTAAAATTATGTATTGTTATAGTGAAAATTTTCTTTGAGATAAAATTTAAGACACAAAAAACATATTAAATTCATATTTTTATTATATATTTTTTATATTTTAAATTAAATTATTGATATATATTAATGTGGCAATAGTGCAGGCAAAAAAAAAATTATAATTTAAATTTTTTTTATTTAATAAATTTAGATTTTCTAGAAACATAATCATTATGCACGTGCATACACACTTCCTATTTAATCTAGTTAAACAAAATATCTAATGAGCATGAGGCTTAAAGTATAAAGGATTTTACAGTCATCCAATTATACCAACATGGAAAACAATGGCACTACACAATGCCAAGACCGAATATAAAAGTTCCAGATGTCCATAAAGAGCTTGCTCATAAGCAAGGGATTACAAAACAACAAGGTTCTTCAAACGCGAGCTCAATAGTGAGCCCAACATAAACTCGTGACCAACTACGCTGCAACATTCCCATCGTCACTGCGATCACTAGGGGTTCCCATATCTGCTCACACCATGGAATTAATGATCATTGCAAAAATGAAAAAAAAAACACACATGAAGACAGACACAAGCAAAGAGGGTAGGCTAGAGTAAAAGATTTTTATCATACAATTAAATATGCAATAAAAATCAAGAACACATCAATCATCCAAGCATGTGATAGCAAACAACAAGACTCTAAGACTCAATTTATCCAGATACATATAATAGGTTGGATTCACTGGACGCCTACACTTGTGGTTGCCTCTACTGCTCTTTAGAGCCATTGCCAATGGGTTTCACCTTATCACACACAAGGTTAGCCTTCAAACATCTAAGGTCGTTATACTACCAAAGACTAGGGCCTCCTGCTACTCTCACTACTTGAGTCAGTCCGCTCTACCTGAGACTAACAAACTCTTTAGAGTTTCAAGATGCAATCCTTACTTGAATCCTTAGCTAATTATATACACTACAGCACCACCATGAAATCTCACCAAGAGATTCATGGAATTATGTCCATCACATCCAACACCACCATGAAATTTCACCAAGTGTTTCATGGAATTACGTTAATCTCATACCACAACCATGTCTCTCCAACCAACCACAAATTTATCAAACATAACAATCTCATGCCAATATCCAACCAACCAACCAACCATGATTCATGAATTTATTCATACCACGCTCAACAATTCCAGCCCCATTATATCATACAGAACATACAAGGCATCATACTTAAACTTTTTAGTGCGATAAACCAACCAATAATTAGAAACATACAAATATTTAACTAACTCTATCAATCTCACTCAAGCTAAGGAGCAATTATAAGACCCGTGAAAATTAATTAATTAAATAATTAATTAATTAATAAATGCGGGTAGAAAGCGCCTTTGTGACATTAATTATTGGTTCATGTGACGTGGAAAAGTAATAGCTCAAATGGTTGAGAGTACTTTGATTATGTGAGAGGACTTGGGTTTGAGTCCTATGTATGCCAATATTATGTTGTTGTTTTATTATTGATTTTTAATAATATGTATGGGTATGGAATTGGCATTGTGAGTTTTTCATGATTGGAATGTATCATTAACATGAATTGGTTGAATTGGTTATGCACTTGAGGGGTGACTAAATGGTCATGGGTTCAAACTTGGTTGGGAAGGAAATTGGAACTTTATTTTTTATAATGTAGTTTTGGAGGGAATGTGAGAGTACAACAGAAAATCTAGAAGGGGAAGCCAAGAGGGGCTGGAAAACATCCTATAATGACCCTAAATGAGAATTAAACACACTAAAAGCCCAATTTCGTTTTTATTTTTTAAAACCCATCTTAAAGGCACCTATAAAAGCCAAAATTTAGGTAAAGGGAAGGGTTTTGGCAGTGTGGTGAACTAGTATAGAGAGGAGCACGGGATTGAGAGTGTGAGTTGAGTTTTGGGTGTGTAAAGGCTGAAGCAAGAAGGAAATTGTGAATCAAGGGTCCCGTCTTTCTCAATTTTGATCACTAATTCCAGGTTAGGGGAGCTCTTATTGGTGTTTTGTTGTTAATTGTATGTTTTCGTAATGTTGTGATATGCCTAAATTCTGATGAGTTTATGCTATGGAAAATTGAGTATGAATGATGGAAATTAAGGGTTTGGGTGTTGTGACCATTGCTTTACAGATTTTTCAATTAAAGGTATGAATGTGGGTATTTTCTATACTGTACAGATGGTTTGTGTCTCAACTTGGATTTTTTGGGAACCAAAATTGTGGCCAAGTTATGTTTATATGATTGTGTATAGTATCTCCATTGAATGATATGTTTTGTTGTGCGAATGGGGCAAGGTTGGGTGAATTGAGTGCGTGATCAGAGTTGAAACCCTGCAAGTCTCACCCAAGCAAGTCCATCTCGCCTAAGCGAGAGTTGCAAAGTCTCATTTTTTGTTCTGGTACGCGTATCTCGCCTAAGCGACTCTGGACGGGGTTGAGCGACTTGGTCTCTCGCTCAGGCGAGAGACACTCGCCCTAGTGAGGTCGCAAGGAAACCTCAGAGTTTTGAGCGCGATATCTCGCCCAGGCGAGAGGTTTTGAGTTTTAAGCGATGGACACTCTTGCCTAGGCGAGAGTGGCTCGCCAAAGCGAGTTATCAAAGTGTATTCATGTTTGCTTTGTCGAATACTCTTCTAGGCGAAGTTTGTGTGTTATTTTGGGCGAAGGTGTGACTCACCCAAGCGAGAGGATCTCGCCTAAGCGAGATGAGGTGTTGATGCTACTGTTATAAGCTCACTCAGGCGAGGTGAGTTAGCCCAAGCGAGACTGAGGGCTTAACTTGGGCGAGAGTCCCTAGCTTAAGCGAGTTTATGCGAAATTCCATGTTTATGTGTGCTTGTGTGTGTGATTTTGGCTGCTTTATCCTAAGTATAGGATGTATATGCGTGTGGCGTGGTGTTTGGGCTTGAAGGACTAAGTCCAATAGGGGTCTGAGATATGCTTGGTGGTTGGACACATGATGGGCATGGAACTGGTTGAGTTCTCGTCGGCTACTAATGGGCGATGAGTCCTTAGTATGGTGATTACATGTTTTGGGGGCACGATGGGCAAGGAACTGTTATGTTCCCGTCGGCTACTATTGGGCGAGGAGTCCATAGTATGGTGATTGCGTGCGTGCCAGGGTCCAAGTTGAGAAGACTTGGATGTTTACTACATATGAGGAGTTTGTAGGGCAGGACTATGAGTAGGATAGGCTCATAGGGTTGGACCACGAATGAGTTAGTTACGTTGGAGCACAATGAAGTCCCAAGACCTAGTTCATGGATATGACTCATGAAGGACTATGAAGTCATGGTTGGGTTATTTGAAAAGCATGAAATATTATTAATTATGTTATTTTGGGGATGGGTGGCACATATATAATTCCACGAAGGCCTCGGTGGTGCCTCACTGCTAGGACATAATTCCACAGATCTCGTGGTGGTGCCTCATGATACGTATCCGGATAGTCAAGTCTTGGTGTCTTATATGGTTTGGTACCTCTTGTGTGGATGTTTGTTATTTATGCTTGACTATGAACTTGTATGTTAAGTGTTATGATATAAGAATCTCTTACACTAGCTTACCCTTTCGCTTGTTTGTATGATTTGTGTGTGTGGTTTCCTCCATTGCGATGATCATCAATTTTATTGATGTGAGTAGACGTGAGAACCCCTGGCAGTGGTAATGATAATAGGGATGCCGCAACTTGATGATTTTGAACGAGTATCGGGCTCACTATGGGGCCCACAGCTAATGGAGTTTTAGTAGTTTAAGTTTCTCTCACTCTGGATGAGACTCTGTACCTTGTTTTAGGCCATGTGGAGCCTCTTTTCATTTGTTTTGAATATGTTTGGTGTTCTATACGCCTCCATATCACAAACTCTGTACTCTCTGAATATTTATGCATGCGACGTCTTATTAATTTGAGGTTAAAAATTTGGGACGTTACAAATATTCTGCAAATTGACTTTATTGACATTCAATTGCTATCATAACATTTATTGTCACATATCCCTTACCCAATTTATATTATACTCTTACTACCTTAATCTTTGGGATGCATTTATTCTATTATAATATAATACAAGAAACTAAATACAAAGATGATGACAGGTAGGGATGTCAACGGGGCGGGTAGGGTACGGGTAGTAACTTCCCCGTACCCTATCTACTGGATAAATATCTGCCTTGTACCCGTACTCATATCCGTATGAGTATATGTTATGTAGGTACTCGCATATTATTTTAATATCCACGGATATCCATGGGTACTCTCGAGTGTTTACAAAAGAAAATTTTATTATTTAACAACGTATTTTAACCATAAATTCAAATAAAAATATAATGCATAACATTTATAAATTACAAACAAAGTGCAAATGACTCATTTAAAAAGTGTTGAACAACAAAATCAATGTGTTACTGTTTTAATCATGTTTTCTTTTTTAATTTAAAGTAGAGTATAACGAGTACGTGTATCCACGGGTACGAATACTATGATATCCGTACCCACCCCGTTAACATGCGGGTATAAAAAATACCCGTACGCATTACCCGCGAGTATCCATTTATAATATTTATTTCTTACCCGTTGCGTATTTTATCCACGGATACCCACGGGTATGGATTTTTTTGACATCCCTAGTGGTAGGTCCTCCAAATGTGACTATTATCTCCCATATATCATAATATATCAAGTCTATCATCAAAGACTATTAACTATAATAAATAAACTATATGTTTATTCGAGGTCATATGAAATTTCTCAAAATAAACAAATATGCGTATAAAAAATGAGAATAAACTGAATAAATGTTTATCAAAGTAAAAATAATGATTGTCCACAACATGGGACAAAGTCCAATTTGCGCTAAATGATCTTTCAATTTTTTTTAATGGGATGCCTTTAGTCAAAGGATTGACAATCCTCAACTCAATGCTCAATGACCACTTAAGACGTTTTCTTATAGCTAGATATTTAATGTCAGCGTGCTTAATTTGACTTCCACTTCTATTATTCTTAGCCATAGATAACGCAACAGAGTTTTCACAATATAACTTCAATGGCCAAGAAATTGAATCCAAAACTCTAAACCCAGATATAAAACTCTTCAACTATACACCATTTGAGGTAACTTCAAAATAAGAAACAAAATCAATCTCTATACTAGAAGTAGCAGTCAAGGTCTACTTTTTGCCACTTCAAAATATAGGTCCACTAGTTAGCATAAAAATATAACCAGATGTTGATTTTCTGGTATTAATGCAACCAGCAATTCCAAAGTATCACTTTGTCTGTATATGAGCATGAAATCCTTTAATCATGGAAGATATCTTATTACCTTCTTTGTAGCTTTCTAGTGGTCAACACTACTTTGATATATTCCGAAAAATCCAACAGTGAAATGTCAGGTATTGTGCAAACTAAGCATACATTAGAATTCAACCAAGTAAAGCATATGAAACATTATTCATCTATTCACGTTCATGATCATTTTCAGCTCCAATGTTGTGATCTGATTATTGTAAATGCACTTCTTAATCACTAGAAATTGTTAATTGATCCTTTGATCTTTGTAGATCTTCTTAAGGTTGTTTTACTACCTTAATAAGAAACTTGGTGATCAATTGGTTCCTTAACAACTTGATCTATCTCCAAAAGTTTTTGGATTTCGAATAAGTAGTTGTCTAAGCTTTGTATTCAAATCATAGTCATGAAGAGACTGCTTCTTGCTTAGGTGTATATATCATTATAATCTTTGTTTCTATACTCAATTTGTGATGATGGTGAGATACTACTCTATGTGGGTATTGGTGAAGGAAAGTCAGAGCATTTTTTTGTTGTTGTTGTATATAGGTTGAGGTAACCCAATTGCTTCTTATTAATATATGTTTTTTTTTTTTTGCTGATAAAAAAAACTAGTTGTCTAATATGCTCTTGAACCAAAGGAGCATGAATGACTACCAGTCTATCACTTGATTTAGAGGGTTGAACTTCATTATGTTTATTTTGAATTAAACCACTCCCACTAATCAAGTCATTTACAAGAAACTTTACATTCCTTAATCCCACAATAGTATTATATGATGGACAATAAAACACTATAACTTTTGGACCTTTTCAGCACATCCAATGAAATACCGACTAATAGTCTTAAGTTCTAGTTTCTTCTCTTGTGAGTTATAAAATGTCACTTCAAATGGACATTCCCAAAGATGTATATGTCATAAATTGGGTTTCCAAACTTTGAATAAGTAAAAAGGTTTTCTTAAAACAGCCTTGGTTAGAACTAAGTTCACTACATATATAATTGTCTTAAGTGCTTCAATCCACAAGAATTTAGAAACTTTTGCATGACTCCTCATGCTTGTCACCATATCGAATCTCTTAGTCTCAAGTTGCTTTCCGCACTATAACTCTACTTCAACTTTAAAAACATTAAAGGAATTTAAAGTTTCATATTAGAACAAAGTAATTAAAGATACATATACTGTGAGTAACAATTTATAAAGGTTATGAAATATCTCCATGCCATAAATGTATGTATGAATTATTTCTAGTAGGTTTGAGCTCCTTTTAGCGCCCTTTTTTTATTGAACTTGTTAGTTTGCTTACCCTTAATGCAATTCACACAAGTCTCAAAATCAGAAAACTATAAAGTACTAAGTACTCTATCATTTATTAATCGCTTGATTCTCTTAATGGAGATATTTGTAAGACCTATAGAATTTAATTAATTAAATAAATGATTAATTAATAAATGCAAGTAGTGGAAGCCTTTATGGTATTTAATTCTAACTAGTATGATGTGAAAAAGTACTAGCTCAAATGGTTGAGAGTACTTTAATATGTGTGAGGACTTGGGTTCAAGTCCTATGTATGTCAATTGTGTGCTATTTAAGTATTATTATTTTAATATGTGTTGATGATGTTGTAGAATAATATAATAAATAGTCAGCAAGAAACATTAATTGGCATGATGATTTAACATTGATTTGGCATTGACAGGGTGGTGGGTTCAAACCTTCGAGAACCCGAATTAAGCTTTATTTTTGCTTAATTTTGTTTTGGGCTTGAATATGAAAAGTTGAAGAAAACCCTAGTTGAATGGCACCCTAGAGGTGGCTGAAAAATAGTCCATAATGCAACCATGAATGGCAATAAACACCCATATTTAAACCATTTTCGTTTTTATGCCATTAACCCACATTAAGGCACCATGAAAAGGTAAAATTTAGGTTAGAGGAAAGGTTTTGCAAGGCTGCCATTGAGGTGAGAGAACAGAGCACGAAAATTAGAGAGTGGTGAGGTTGAGTGAGGCCTTGGACTGAATTGAGGAGAGCAAAGGAAAGCTATTGGAAGCAAGTGGAGAATCAAAGGATACTCTATATTTTAAGCTAAGAAATTCGAGGTTAGGGGAGCTGGACTCCGATTTCCTTGTTCGTCTTAATAATTATATGAAAAGTATGATGACTTGAATCCATGATCCTTGTTTTAATTGTAAATTTCTGATTTATGGAAATTTTCCAGAAATCGCCTGGTAGGCTATACATAGCCGCTAGGCGGCTCATACTATTTTGAGTGTTTTATGGGTTTCCTGGAGGCACCGCCTGGCGGTGAAGCCCTGTATCGCCAGGCGACGCAAGCCTGTAACCATTTCTGGGTTTCTCTGATGAACTACTTGGCGGTGATGAATTTTTGCTAGGCGACACGAGTCTGTTTGGCTCGATTTGATTTTGAGCATTCTGGAATGATTCTGATCGGGGGGAAATCAAGGGTTAATTGTTAAGAGATTATGTAATGCTGTATTTTATTGAATTCCAATATAAATGACGGTTAAAATTGATGGAACAGTGAGAATATGTCTTAAAACCGACAATTTTGGGGTTTTGATTCTTAGAGTACAATTGATGTGTAATTGCTTTGTGATCCTTGCTGAGTATAGTAGTATTGAATAGTAGGTTTGTATTGTTGGTTTCCGTGCAAAGATGGGAGAGACTGGATTGAGAAAGGCGAAAATGAGAGAATGGGAATTTTGGCAGGCATCATAGAGTCTAGTTTTTCTCCAAGTCTGATACACCGCCTGGCGGAAGATAGGTTACCGCCAGGCGGCAGCGTTGCACCAGTGGCGTTCTAGAGGTTTTAGTTGGGTTGGTTCGGGTTGGTTGCTGTGATATCTTTTGGACATGAAGTGGTATAGAGGAATTAGTGAAAAGAGATGGAATTTGGATACCTAGAAGATTGGAGAGTAAATGTGGTTAATGATATAAGATTAGAACTATAGGGTAGATTGGAGAAAATCTGTCAGATAAGGGTTTTGTAGCTGAAATAAAAATGCAGTAGTGGTTGGTATAGTTTAGTCAGGGTAAGTAACAAGACAGGGTTACATGATTGTGAGGGCTTAATTCATGGAATAATCATAATACTGTTAGGGAATGTTATGTAATGAATATAAGTTGTATTAGTTGCTTGAGGTGAATTGTTAAAGAGTCAACTAATCTTAAGTAAAGCAACTCACTGGTATGATAGGATAGGAGGGCTCATACAAGTATAAGCAAATTTGGTAATAAGATACCATTGAAAATTTGTACTCTAGAGTGTGCCAATGCATGAATGAGACTTAGCAACTAAACGGAGTGCAAAGAAACCAGTACCTGTCGCTATGTTGGTATGGCGCCTGGCGGCGGGGTTCAACACGCCAGGCGATAGCAACAATACAGGGAGTCTGTATGTCGTGAGGCACTTGGCGACGAGATGGGTTCCGCCACGCGGTAGCGACAACGTCAATGGACTATTGGAACTAATGCGCCTGATAGTGAGGGCAGTCTCGCCAGACCGTGTTTGAAGCTTTGGGTGTTTTTGAGGCGCTATGCGCCTGGTAGTACGCGTCCTCCGCCAGGAGGTCTAGAAGCTGGCAGTGCCTAGCAGTACCTGTCGCCCGCCATGCGATTTGGATGTTGCAGCCTTGAGTTATTGGATTCTACATGCGTGATCTACAAGGCTTTTGGTGATGCTTCAAAGGTGGGATTGCTGGTGTTCCTTGAGTTAAGCTCGGAACGTATCCCTTAAGTTGAGCTCGGGATAGGGGTTAAGCACGTGGCATTCCTCGAGTTGAGTTCGGAATGGCATCCCTCGAGTTGAGCTTGGAATGGCGGATGAACACGAGGAACCCTTGAGTTGAGCTCGGGTTGGCGAGTGTTGCTGGTATGAGTGTGATGGTTGTGGCCAGTACGGATGGGTCCAGATGGATTGCCCTCCTCAGTAAATAGCTGACAAGTTTGGTAGTCTTGGGACGTTACGAACTATGTTCGTATTTGGAAACTCCACCTGGCATTACGATGTATGATCCGTAGCAATGCTTTCCGCACGTGCTCTATCGGTTGTGGTCGATAGGTATAACAGCAAGTCACCTTAGGGTAATCACTAAAAGAGGTAGAACACGAATGACCTCGTTGTGGCCAGGTGTTATGGAAGGAGGGATTTTATTTGGTGTGTTTGCATGATATATATATATATATATATATATATATATATATATATATATATATATATATATATATATATATATATATATATATATATATATATGACTTAT
>Ga0099822_1011844_pt1 | contig 10551 bp, 11 predicted proteins | sample CowpeawhiteBW_FD_76839 | JGI IMG/M metagenome (GOLD analysis project Ga0099822, IMG submission 76839) | Root nodule microbial communities of legume samples collected from California USA - Cow pea white BW | ecosystem: Host-associated > Plants > Roots > Nodule | place: USA: California | collected... | reverse complement strand
TTATTATATATATATATATATATATATATATATATATATATATATATATATATATATATATATATATATATATTTAAAATACTTTGGTTGGTAATTCAGTCACAGATGTGATAAAATAGCGACCATTTATTTTTTGTCGCTAATAATGAATCATTGTTTTTAATTAAATTACTTTTCGATCACTAAATCAGTGACAAAAACTAGAAACAGTTAGTTACAAATATGTTTTAGTGGCTAAATCGATGGTTAAATCAATGGCAAAAAAAAAATTCATCAACAATATCTCTTGTGCTACATTTATATACATATTTTTACCTGCTTATAATATTTTGACATTTAATTATGCTAAATAACAATCAACTCAAATATATAATGTATTAAAGACTAACATAAAAAATTAAAAGTATATATGTTACATGATCTAACATTAAAGCAAAATGGAAATAGTTCTAAGCAAATATGGAGTTATCATACAATTAAAATTATAAGTAATGGTCCTATGGTCTACCATCACAAGGCTAAGCTACTACATAAGGAGGAGAAGTTGGCATAGGATTCTTTAATTGGATGTGCTGCAAAATAACTTTTATTTGCTCATTTTATTGTCACATATGCCCTTCTTGTTGGAGCATGCATTCACTTTATTTCTCATGATTTTTCATCAAGAGCTCTATCTTTTCTTCAAGTGTTCTTTACTTGGCATCCTTTGCCATAAGTTTAGCGTTTAATTTTTGAGTAGTTTCACACATTTCTTTTATTTGATGAACTACTAGAGTTTGGTTGGTAAAGTAAGCACCTATAGAAGTAGTAAACGTTTTACTTAATGCACCAAGTCCATACACATTGCCTTTTTATTTCCACCTCCAAATACAATAAAGTATATTTCATTGTCATCAATGGAGACGATATGACATTTTTATAAAGATGATCCTTCAAGCATTTGATGTTGTTGGGCTTCATCTCGATATTGCTTATATTTGTCCTAAAAATGAAGTAAAAAATGTGATTATTTTGAAGAAAACTTGTAACAAACATTAAATTAGAACTTAAAGTTTAAACATACGCAAGGTCACAGATCTTATCATGACCCATTTTCCAGTTGTTAATTTTTTTTTTGTTCTTTCTACAACCTCCCATGTAGTTGGTGGTCATTCTAGCTTCTTAATCTACATATATTTAAGCACAACAAAAATTGAATACGTATGTCTAATATATTGTATTTAAATTAAATATAAAATATAAATAGATACTAAGATTACCATTTTCTCAAACTGAGTTGTTGTAGATATGGAACCACTATAATATGTAGAGACTCCCTTCTCAACAGCCCGATTTGCCTTGGCAACAACACTTTTTGTTTTAGAATTTTGTAGAACTCCAATGTAGGCTGCTTGAACAATTGTTGGAATTCAGGTTCCTATATCTTGACTACTCCTAACTTTGTTCATCGCATTTTTCAGAATACTTGAGCCTTTTGTATCAAAAATTGATCTTATGACTCGCTCTTGTTTTGGATCCCACTTATACTTTTTCTACATGAAAATTAAGTTAGGAAACAAACATAGTAGAATAATAAAATTGCATTTTAAACGTAAACATAATTGGAATTACCTTAAACTCTCCAAATCATTTGTCTCGAAGTTCAATTCGAATTTTCTTCCAATTGGGGTTGTGTTCATCAAATTGTTGCTCGATGATTTGTAAGATTATAGTAGAAGGACCATTTGTTGGTGTAAATCTCTGTTCAAACATAATGTCAAAATGGTAGATGCAAATAATGACATGTCGAACAATAAAAAATAAATTAAATTTTACTTACTCTTTTTTGTTAAGCATGAAGCCATGACCTTTGATTAACAACATTGTCAGACTCATACTTAGGTGCAACTAACCCTTGTATAGGTGAAGGTTGATTCATAGTGGGCTTTGTAGAAAAGGTGACAGGAGATGATTCTCCTATAAAATTATCAACATGATGCTCCTGCATTGTAGGAAGTGGGGGACCTTCACAAATAGGATGCGTAGATCAATTTCTTCTCCCCCACCACTGACATCAACAAGAGAATCTTGAATGAAGTCTAAATCAACATGTAGTAGTACTTGAAGTTGTAAAAGCTTATCATCTTAGTATGGAGTCTCATGCTCAACTTGATTTACTATATTATCAACAATTCTACTACGAGTTTTTGTCTTAATTACTCTATACCGACCTTGGTGACCCTTTGGATATTTGGTGTAATAAACTTTCTCTACTTGTTGTTCAAATATGAATGGATCATATGCTTTGTTATATTTTTGTGATTGCTTTACTTGAACGATTCCATACTTATCATCTACTTTAGTTTCTCTATTAGGAGTACTACCAAACCATTCACACTGAAAGAGAAGTAAATTCATGATTGTCAAGTCACTATACTCCAGTTGAATAATGTTAGACAATATTCCATGGAAATATGACCCTAATTGACCATAGAGGAATTCATGACTTCACCCCAAAGAACAATGTGAAATTTGTATCCATTGATAACATAAATATGCTATGATTCAACTTTTTTCTTAGGACCCCATGCCAAATTAACCAATAATGGATCTTGAATATTATTTTCTGGATTGAGAACCTAAATAAAAGATTTACATTATACTATGTCAATCTACATAGGAAATTTGTATAACTAGCAAATATGTAAACACCTACATATTGTTTGAACCATGTAGCAAAATAGGATGAAATGTCCCGACCAACTTCAAGTTCAGAAGTTGTTGGACTAATCTCTTGTAAATATTCAACATAAATACTGTAAAGAAGATATCAATTACTCAAACCCCACAAATTAACATAATTAACATGCGTGTGAAAGGAGTAAACATCATCTTACTCAATGTATGGTTGAACCTCTTCACAATTTTGAAGAACATACACTTAGGAAACATCATGTCTCTTTGGTTAAGATAATATGTCATGGATTTTCCAATTGCTCTTCCTAGATAATTGAAAATTGAAATGGAAGGATTACATGAAGAACCCTCACTTACTACAAGGTTACGAGTGATTCTAGTCCTTCTTGTTTCAACATGATCGCGATAATAAAATAAGGCAAATGTAGAGGTTTCCTCCACCAAGTGAGCTTCATAAATAGAGCCCTCCACCCTAGCTTTATTTTTTTCTTTCTTTTTTAGGGAATGTAAAAACCTAATAAAGAATGTAAATTGCATTGCTTAAAAAATGAAGGAATAAACAACAAATGTTGTAAAAGTGATTAGTAATTTTATACCTCTCAAATGGATACATCCAACCATATTGGATTGGACCACCAACTTTTGCCTCATAAGGAAGATGAATTGGAAGATGTTCCATGGATCAAAGAAGCCTGGTGATAATATTTGTTCCATTTTACACAACAACAGAAGTATATTTTCTTCCAAAATCCTTAAGTGTTCAACATTTAATGTTATGGAAGTTAATTCTATAAAGAAAAGACTTAATTCAACAACAACTTTCCAAATTGGTTTTGCTAATGAGTCAAAGACAATTGGAAGTAAACATTGCCTGAAAACATGACAGTCGTGACTTTTCATCCCATGTAACTTTCCTTTACTAAGGTCAACGCATCTACCTAAAGTGGAAATATATCTATATAGAAGAGTAAGTTCTTTAACCCATTCACAAATAGATACTCTTTGAGATTTGGTGAATCCATATGCTGCTTTTAGTTTGATAAGTTTGCTACGACCAATGTCTTTCAATTTTAGATCTTTTTAATTGCATATTTCTGCTACATCCAATCGAGCATTGTTTGCATCCTTAGTTTTTTCTTTGATATCCATCACAATGTCAAACACATTCATGACATTCTCTACTAGTGCATAACATCAATATTATGACGTAAAAATTGGGTTTCCTAATATGGCAACCTCCAAAATATACTTTGTTTCTTCCAATTATGTTTAATACCATACTCAGGAATATTCTCTTCTTGTAATTTAATGAATGGTGGTAATTGTACAACCATATTCCAAATACAAAAGTGGAAGAGGGGGGCAGTCTCAACAAACTTGTTCTTGAATGCCTTTTCATCCTTCCTAAATGGGTGATCAAGTGAAAGGAATTGACAGTGATAATCAAAATAGAAGATCTTGTGGTTATGACTAAGAGAGAATACCTTTGTTCTTTTTCATACATATGGGGCAAACGAATCTACCAGAAGTCATCCAACTTGATAACATGCCATAAGATGGGAAGTCATTCATTGTCTAGGTCAAAGTAGCTTTCATTGTGATATTTTGCCTCAATGACACATCATAAGTCAACATCCTTTCAATCCAGAGGATCTATAACTCATCTATAAGTGATTGTAAAAACACATCAATCTTATGCTTTGGATTTGAATGACCTATAATTAAAATTGTCAAAAACATAAATTCTCTTTTCATGCACATGGAAAGTAGAAGATTGTATGGAGTTAGGATAATTGGCCAACAAGAATAACTTTTTTCATATTGACCAAAAGGATTAAACCCATATGCACATAAACCTAATATGACATTTATTGGGTCTTGACTAAACTCTGGGTGCATTCTATCAAAATATTTCCAAGCTTATGCATCAGATGGATGACACAAAATAGATAGGTTCCTTTGATTCTCATTATGCCATCTCATTTGAGGTGCAATGGCCATTGAAGAGTATAGCATTTTTAGTCTTGGGATAATAGGAAAGTACCACACTTTTTTACAACAATCTTCTTTTCAATTCCTCCCCTGGTTATTATCTTATATCGATCCATTCCACAAATAGAGCAATTAGTCATGCTTTTATGAGAAATTTCTTTATAATACAACAAGCATCCTTTTGGGCAACAATAAATTTTTGTACAACCACAACCCAATTTTGCCACTAACTTCTTAGCTTCAAAAAAATTATTAATCATTTAATGATCTTTTGGCATAGTCTCCACAAAAGTTGGACCATTCTGTTGAAACATCCTTCAAACATATTATAATCAGATTTCAAGCTTAGAGCTTACAAAGAAGCTGACAATTATGAGTGATTCTCACATCCTTTCCACAAGGGTGCTTGTGCAACGATAAGCATGTCAAAGAACTTTTGAGTTTGAGGATCAGGTTCTTCATTCATGTACTCTGATTCAATTACACTTTCTACTTGCATACAATGGGCATTTAAGGGTCCAACATGATCCATGATCATTTAATAGAAATGATCTAATTTATCTCTTTGCTAACAAGTTCGATAATTTGCACTTTAAACATCCACTTGGACGAATTATGGCAATTCTTCACCATGAATTGTTTGTCAATAATAATTAGACATGAATCCCTCTTCATAAAGATCTAACCCAACTAATCCACATACTTGGAAAACTTTACATGTACATTTAACATAAGGACACCTTAACATTTCACTTGTTCTACAAACTTTTCTTAACCAATAACATATTGTAGGAACTCATACACTCCTTCTCTAAATTCATATGTCAAATGTTTATTAGCATCCAATCTTTTATACACCCATTTTCTACCTTAAGGGATTTCCATTAATACAAAATTACCACAACATAAAAGTCAATTTCTTTTAAAATTTTACATAAGTGCCTAAAAATGTCACAAATGAAATAACATGTAACATTTTATTATTTAATCAAATATTAGGTAATAACATATAACTAAAACATAAAATAATGAAATCAATCTTCATATCACAACATTTAATTTAAATTTAAATTGAACATGAATAAGATAAAATGCTAACTCAATAACCCACCTCTATTGGAGGTTCTCAACTCCTGAATGTTCTCTCTACTTCTATTTTCCCCAAGGCTAGGAAATTTAGTGAAACTTCGCACGAAAAACTTTCTCCAATTAAATGGTAAAGTGATAGGGAAACACTTAGAGAATCCAATACATATATTAATTAATATTATATATCAATTAAACTTTAGAATATGATACATACTAACATGGAATTCTTGCTAACATGGAATTCATACTAACATTTTCATACAATTATTGCCATTCAGTTTAATCAAGCAAAAGGAATTTAGAAATTACGGTATAAACTTTAAAGAATCTAGAACAAACATAATAATCATTGGTCAGAAAAGTTGTTTGAGATTCTATTAATTATTTATACAAATGGGGTTTCTTAGAACTATTAAAGTTATACCGGTAACATCCCGTTCGGATATTAAAAATTTAAATAATAAATCAAAGAAATAATAAAAAAACTTTAGTTATTGAAATATAATTTCCGGAAAACGCGAGAAATTTAAAACTTTATTACATTGATAAAACCAACTCAAATCCAATTTTTTTTAACCACAATACATTATCAAAATTAGTCTCATTATAAAGCCAAGTTCTATAATTCAAATGATTACAATAAAATCCTTAAAACTAATAAAATGATAAAATGTTGCCATAAAGTTTCCCAACTAGCCCACGCTTCGGCTTTACGCTCCACCAGAACTACCTACAACATCATCTACTCTCGTGTATCGTGTACACGATCATCGCCAAACACACGCAGATAAGGTGAGCTTAAAAATGGATAGAAACATATACAACAATTTATATAACAAAACACACACATCAAGGAACTTCATCCTTTGGTCTCATCTCACATGGCCGCCAACATGTAATCCACATTTTACATCTTTGATTGAAAATCTCAAGATATCGTTGCTGCCAACCTACAAGCCACCATTCGTAGAACACATGCGAGAACACTCGCTATTCTGAGCCACAACTAAAAGAATGTTCGTATTACCCTCCATCCTAAGCCACAACTCCAAGAATACTCCAACATTTGACCCTTGAGATATCGCCCAAAGCCTCGTAGACCACGCACATCCAAAGCAAGCAAAACACAATGTTTGCTTCATCAAAAATCGCCTGACGCTCCCCACGAGTTGCAAAGCGCAAAAGGTTTCCAGACCGCCTGGCGGGGGACACGTGCCGCCAGGCGCGAAGAACCTCTGATGCTACTCTTTTTACAAGTATCCCCTGGCAGGACAACCCTTATCGCCAAGCGCCACACGCTTCAATTCTCCATTGGTTTTGTAGATATCGCCCGGCGGTCAAACACCACCGCTAGGCGCTACACTAGTACGTGCACAATATTGATTTTTAAGCACCCAGAACAAAGTAAAATCAATCCATTCACATTTCATATAGATATTCCCCTTTTAAAACCATGCTAGCATTCAATTCTAACTTATGAATAACGCATGCTTATACAAATATAAACAGCAACACTCTAACAATTTAAACACATAATCCTATGCATCAATGCAAATTAATATTGACACACATGCATTCACCAATAACCAATTCTCCACATGTGACTAAACCAAAGGGACATTCAAATTGATAGAGACTTACCACATAACCCAATCATGCTTCATTAGAAGTTACTTGAATTATTAAGAGTTTATTCATGTATTTTAAAGACTCCAAAATAAGCAATCGTGCATAACATATATCTATCGCTAATGACCTCCAAATAAAATCTCCACCGTTCAAAGTGAAGAACTACATGTTATGGACCACCTGTCAAAATTTCACCTAAATCGACGGTTAACGAACCGAAAAATGCAGTTTTACGAAACCTGTGCAAACTAGAAAAATTGGTGGTGCCTAGCACCCAACAATTAAGAACATTGAGCCTGGCAGTACAGAGCCAGCGTCTGGCGGTTTCTGTTCTGCAAAAATACGAAAAATAACATTTTTTGTGAATCATAACACCACACATCTCTGGTATGGCGACTAGCGGCCAATTGGGTGCCGCCAGGCAGTTCCTGCAGTTCTAGGAATTCAGCAGCTCTGCCCTTGTGCCTACGAACCTCAACTTTTCCTAGTTTCCCCTGGCATGCGGATTTCCATCAATTTTCATGCAATCCAGCTTCTAATTATAATGATTCGAATCCTCAGCGCATCCATTATTAATTTTCCGAATTAGTTCAAACCCCAATTATTCTCGTAACATTCAACCCCAAGGATTTCAACTCTAACTAAAGTTCATAGCAGTTTTATCGACTTTCATCTCCAATCCCATGTAATTCCACTTACACGAACATCCACTGATCGATTAACGTTTAAAGAGGTTGTTTTCCTCAATCGATTCAACCAAGAACCCAAATTTCATTAAAATCGAGCAACGATGCTTGCGTCGCCTGGCGGGTCAATCACTACCGCTAGGCCCTTCATAAGAGAAACCTATAACTGAGTGATAAGTAACGTGTCGCCTGGCGATGAGCTAGGAGCCGCCAGGCAGTTCCTTGTAGGAACCCAGGAAATGCTCATAATTGGTATGAGTCGCCCGACAGCTTTGAATTCCCGCCAGGTGATTTTTGGAAAATTTCCAAAAACCCAGAATTTCAAATGTGACAACCATTATTCATACATATACATGCCATTCATAAAGCAATTAAATTTAAAACGCAAGAATAACGAGTTATAGCTCCCCTAACCTGGATTCCTTTGCTTAGTTTTGGAATCATTTTCAAGCTCTTGTGCACCACAACACAATCCAGCCCTTGTCTCTTTCCAAGCTTGCTTCCAATCCTTGTTATGCTCTAAAAAAAACATAATACTCTCCCCTTGCAACCCTTTCTTTTGGCAGCTCCAAAAACCCTCCCTTTTTTCCTCAACTAGTAACTTAATTAGGTGTTAATGAAAGTTAATGTTCCTAAAACGAATTTTGGCATTTAAATTAGCTTAATGGTCATTCAATGGTTGTCTTATGATGGTTTTCCATCCCTCCCTTGGCTGCTAGGTTTCTGGCTTTTCATATTCATGCCAAAACTAATTCTAGCAAATCTTTCTAGGCACTAACACAAAAAAGTCTTATAACGTCACTCATATAACGTCTGCACAGAAAAAAGTCCCACGTTAAAAATGACCAGTGGCATTTTTATAAATTATTTGACTTTTTTAATGTCTGCCCATTCCAACACAGACGTAATTTAACGTCTAACCCACAGTACCCTGACGTTATGTAAAAATTAACGTATGAGCTCTCTACCCCCGACTTAATTTAACATCTGACCCACTCTGCCCCGAATTAATTTAACGCCTGACCCACTTTGCCCCGACTTAATTTAACGTCTGACCCCATCTGTATCGACATTAAGTAACGTTTGACCATGCAGCCTCAACGTCAATTTTTGGGTTTTCTTTGCGCGAAACACAAAAACCCTAATTCTTTTGTCGCGCCACCAATTTTTCGCGAAGCTTCTCCGTCGGCGACCACCATTCCAAGCTCCTTCAGGTAATTTTCGAACATTTTTCACCACCAAACTTGTTGAGATTTGATTTTGGATTGATTTTAGGCGTTTTGAACTGAATATTTTCCGTTTTCATCTCCATTTGCAGTGTTTCGCGATCCCCCCCGTCGACGACCATTATTCTGACCTCCTCTAGGTGAGTTTCGAACATTCTTCACCACCAAACTGGTTAGGATTTGATTGTGAATTGATTTTAGGCGTTTTCAACCGAATATTATGTGTTTTCATCCCCATTTGCATCGTTTTGAGATTATTTTGTTTGTTATCTCTTTTTCATTGTATGTATATAATTCTTTGTATTTTTTATTTGCAATTATAATTTTTATCTTAGACTATTTTTTTATAGTTTTTTTGGCCTATTTCTTTTTTTAATTGAATTTTTATAATAATATTTGTAAAATTATGAAATAAAATTATATTTATTGTTATTTGTAAAATTGGATTAATTGTATTTGATTTTTTAATATTATTGTTGCATTAAATTTTATTTTATGTATGTAGATTTATTATGGATTCATTGTGGACCAAGGTCGATCTTCTGTCTATGGATTCATTGAACCTCAAACCATTCAACCTTCGGGAAACTCACATGACCACATCAAACTTTATTTGCAAAGATGGATGGTTGGGTCAAATAGAGAGATCTACTTTGCGCCATACATTGATGCGTATGTGTTTTTGCTAGTAATATTTTATGAAGTATTATTAATTATTTCTGCTAAGTACTTGTGATTGATGGTATGTATCACTGGCAACTATGTGTCATCATTCCAAGACAATGCATGGTTGTATGGTTTTATTTATGCCATAGGAAGATTCCACCTGCTTTGAAAAACATGTTACAAGAGTAAGTATTACTTTTTTCAATCCTAACCTATGTATCTACTTAATTATAAAAACTAACATGTTTTATGTTTCCAAAATTTCATTAGAATTGTGGGTAAGCCTAGAGGCCAACAACTTAAAGTATTATATCCAAAGGTTAGAACTCATTCAGTTTAAAGTTATTAGTTTCTATATGTCAACTTATGACTTTGATATGTGTTTATTTTATTTGTAATATTTAGTGTAACAAGCAAGAAGATTCATAGGAATGTGGATATTATGTCATGTCTTGAATAAGGACAATCATTCGAGCTGCAATTAAAGATGAATGGATAGAGATAATATATATATATATATATATATATATATATATATATTTCACATGTTATAAATCATATCAAACTTTAAAGAATGATATTCATAT
>Ga0099822_1011842_pt1 | contig 10553 bp, 8 predicted proteins | sample CowpeawhiteBW_FD_76839 | JGI IMG/M metagenome (GOLD analysis project Ga0099822, IMG submission 76839) | Root nodule microbial communities of legume samples collected from California USA - Cow pea white BW | ecosystem: Host-associated > Plants > Roots > Nodule | place: USA: California | collected... | reverse complement strand
AAATGTGTTGCCTATAAACAACAAACAACATTCAAAATGTGTTGTCTAAAAAGAATAGGCAACATTTAAAATGTGTGGCCTATTCTAACACTATAAGGCAACAATTTTGTAAATTGTGTGGCCGTTAGTACAAAACCTGTTGCCTATAACCTAAGCTCATAACCATATCCTCCACACCTACAAAATTGTTGCCAAAGTGTTGCCTAAAGTTTAGGTCACACTTTTTTAACTTTAGCCAACACTTTTTACCCGCTGCTTAAAGTGGAAAATGGTGTAGTGGAAGTTATGCAATCTTAAACATTACCGGTGTATGATTGAACATAGTCAACTCAGAAGGTAATTAACCTTGATAATTTTGATAAAAGAAGTTCAGGATTGCATCAAGTCTTTTGTCATGTTCTTCATTTCATTTATTTTGTTCATCTAATTGTGACTTTAATGCAGGGACCTATATTAGAACACAATATATTATGAAAATTGTAAAAAACAATAAACATTATAAAACACTCAATCTATCAAAAAAAGTTATATTACATTTCTTACTTCTACTTATAGAGTCAAAGAATAACTTCAAAACAATTATAAAAAATGTTAATAATGTCCAATAATATTCAACGCAACAACAATTCCAATCTTGGCATGGCAATACAAAGCAAACATCATATTGCTACATATGAAATTGAATGTTCAATAACCTGATTTTGCAATTCTGAATAAGAAGGACAAGATGAAGATGTCAAAAAATGGAAATTCCTAGTATATCTAAACATAGAAGAAGGGCAAGGTCCCAATCCCATTCTTTGGACATGACAACAATGTTCTTGACTTCCTAAAGCATGAGCTAGCGAATCTTCAATTGATATATCTTATGAAAGGGAAGATGTATTTGTCTAACATTCGATTCGATTTAGTATTTGTCTTTAGTAAACTTATGCTTACTCCAATCTCTCTTGCTCCATCATTCACAAATTCTCCATTAGCATGTTTATGTGTTGCTACCCAACCTTCTCCCCCACTAACTTTGCGACTAAGCTCTTGCTCTTATCACTACAAGAAAGTTACGTATTAGCGAGGAATAATCCCTAGCTAATCCCCCGCAAAACGATTTAGCGAAGGATTAGCAAGGAAATAGCGAAGACATTACGCCATAACTAAAATATAGGTAGCTAAGTAGCTAGAGAACCACTTTGTCACTAATCCCTAGCAAACTAGTTGTAGCTAATCCCTAACAAATTGATTGTAGCTAATTCATAGCTAATCCTTAGCAAACAGGTTGTAGCTAATCCCTAGCAAATTGGATCTAGCTAATCCTTAGATAATCCCTAGCAAAGTAGGTGTAGCTAATCCTTAGCTAATCCCTAGAAAACAGGTTGTAGCTAATCTCTAACTAGTCCTTAGCAAAGTGGTTGTAGCTAATCCCTAGCAAACAGGTTGTAGCTAATCCCTAGCAAACAGGTTGTAGCTAATCCCTAGCAAAATGGTTGTAGCTAATCACTAGCAAATAGATTGTAGCTAATACCTAGCTAATCCCTAGCAATATCAACATATGGCTTTCTGCTCTTATCAATAGAATCTTGGATGACAGATGTTGATGTGCCATCTCCCCATTTCTTCTCACCATGAAGAGTCCAATTTACATAACCATAAAAAAATCCATGATGATACAAATGTTTCTCCATATCAAATGATGTCTCCCAATAACGATTTCTACACCTTGTACAAGGACAACGAATATGTCCTCTTACATCAACAATTGTTGGGTCTTTAGTAGCTATTCGAATGAAATCATCAACTCGATTCCTAAATTTTTCCCTTATCATGCCAGATCGATCCTTTCTCTGCAACGTCCATGTTCTATTAGGTCTCATGACTTGTCACTGGTTTGAGATACATTAAAATAATAATAATTTCAATTGAGCTAGCAATTAAAACAAATGAATACCTAACCCTGAACACATTGAATATTAATTAATGACCTCATCATGATACTATTATAATGCACATTTCAACAGTAAAAAGAAAATAAAGAAGAAGAAAAAAATTAGTAGAAACAGAATGTGATAGATGGGATAAATATATCATGAGGAAAAAAGAAAAATGAGAGAAATTACGGTGTAAAAATGAAAGGTTAAACCATTATAAGATGTTCTAAACACAAGATGTTCTAAAGGTTAAACTTGTTCCATCTTATTTATGTGAGAATACATTATAAAATTGTAATAGCATGCAAATACATTTGTGCGAAAATCTACCTTAAATATTAGTCCGCGACCATTGCTTAGAGAATCCAATATAGATCGAACCTAATGGGAAAAAATATATATGAAAATAGGTTACTAGTGAATGCTAAATTAATTACCAAATAAATTAATTAATATGGCAAACAAAAAAAAACACTACATCAACTGCCAAAGTAAAAGAGTGTTTTCAATTTAAAAATACGTCCAAAATGCTTAATAAGCCTAGTTGTTAGAGAATCTATAAGTTCAGTAATAAGCCACTCCTGATCACAAAACCATGCAAATAAAAGCATATTATAATACCTTGGTTATCACACTCTCTAGATGCTTTAATTATTTTTTTATTGAAGTTTCTATATTCCATTTTTGCAATTATTGTAGATTTTTGTTCTGGCAAATATTTGACATAGAGGTCAAACAAGAAAGCATCGAAAACCAATAAATAAAGTCACTATATGTGGGAAAAACCAACAGAACGTCACAACATCATTCATAAAACAAGAGCTTGTTAAAATAAATATACAAAGTTAAATAAAGGGTATTGTGTTGTTAATGAAAACAAAAACAACTTAGAATTAAAGTAGCATTTTGCTCCCTATGCACCAAAAGGTCAAATGTGTATTAGAGAAACAATAACAATCTCGTAACAAAGAAAGCTAAAATTGTTACACCAAAAAGAAAGCAGAGAAAGTTGTGATAAGAAAGTGTTAATCAAAATCCTTTATATAGATGCATGTCTCATGGAATTAATTCATTATTCGATCCTACTATTAATTATTTTCCTATATACCCCCTTGCATTTATGCATTCTATCTTTATATTAAAGGTTGATAAACACAAATAACTAAAAAATTTCTAATTTTTGGAGCTAATTCGAGTTATCTGAAGTTTTTTTTCTTTTTTTGGGTGGAAAAATTGCATAGAAAGTATAAGAAAGACAAAGTACAACCATAGACGAGGCTTATCCCACCAGGTTGATAAAATAAAAGACAAAGTGAATATCTATAAATAATGAATAAAGAGACTATGAAACTAAGGAATTTGGAGTGAAACTAAGGTATTTTACAGTGTCAAATTGAATTAGGTTCAATTTCCAAATTCTTCCATTGGTAAACAGTATGAATATTCTACCCTAAATCCTCACTAAGGTTGTTTCTTGGTCTTGTAAGATGAATACACTTGTTTTTTGAAATTGGATGGTTTTATGTTCCTTCATTGATTACCGATACACGATTCTTCCAACTACCTTTTTACAAAACATGAGAAACATGCTCTTTTTACTATATTTTATTGTGCCTTAAGGTATGCTTTCCTTTTCTCTTTTATTAATTCTTTTACATTAATTTGACATTATTTTTTATTTTCTTTATAAATACAAAATAATTTTTTATAATCATTTTAGTCCTAAAGTGATCTATCAAATCTTCCTTCTTTCATCTTATTTAATTATGATCTTATGTATTGATGGTCACAATCTTGTTTCAAAGTAGTAAGGCTTATTATGATCCCATGAATTGCTCTCTATGGCCATCAAAAAAATAATTAAAGAAAACAGAAAAGATAAAATAATTATAAAAAAAATGTTCTTGAATAAGAGTGTTTGTGTATATGTAAATCCAAATTCATATCCTTTATATTTCGTAGTTATTGTTCAATGAATGCTTTTAGGATAAATGATACATCTTATCTTAACAATGTATATTGTTATGTGAAAATTGGCCAATAAAAATTGGTAAATGGAAGAAAGATCCAGAAAAAATGGAGCACTAACATTTGTTGTCACTTAAAGGTCTTGTATGCATTCACACTAATTCGTAAAATACAAAAATGTTAGAAGATTGGTGTTTTCCACTGAAAAAAAAAGAAAAGTCAGTGTTTGACAAGTAGATTACATCTGTACATACATTAAAAATCATTGCAAGATGAGGTGTTGAAAACATGCAAGCAGAAACATACTTAACAAGGTATTTAGCTTGCCAATGAAATATTATAAAATATTCAAATATTAACATCAAGAGAACAAAGATATAGGAGTTTCATCCCAACCCTAAACAAGTAAATCATTATGACAATAAAGCATAAAGATAGTAGTTTAACTAGATGGAATAATATAACCAAGTATCCTTGTGTAGAAAAATTTGAATCCATCCCTTTTACGACAAACTTAATCCTATCATTTAGAATGAAAGATCCACAAAAATCAAACATGCCACATTCCTTTACAACATGATAGCCAAACCACGTCTCCTTCTACCATGCATAAGGTATGATGGCACTTATGTAATAAGGCAAACACAAAATAAAGAGAAACAAACAATATGCACTTGGCATCTAGAATCAATTTATTAAACAATATTTTTATTTTCTGTTTATTAAACAAGTTTTCAAACTAAATGCAACCTCTAGAGAAGTTGCAACAACTAGAAAATTTTTGTAGTAGTCATCCATTGTAACTTACATAAATGCCACCTTTGACAGTAACGCGGCGACAAAAAGCTTATGGTAGTTCTCCTTCACCATAAATAGGATAAAGCAAAAGCACTAGGAGCATTAGGATCTGAGTGAAAAATCAACAGCTTACATGGAGCATAAAATTAACAGCTTCATGGAGAGAGACAATAAATATAATCCAGACACTAATAAAGCATCACTACATCAATTCCTAAGGAAACTATATCAAAATTGTACAAAAGAATCTTCAAGTGAAGAATCTACAAAATATAATGTACATTTTAATATAATGTACATACTTTTAATAATAGCCTACAATGCAACTTGAAAGTGCTCTGAATCAGACGCGGCACACAATGAAAGGCTAAATAAACAAATTTCTAAACTGAAGAAATATGATAATGTTGTGCAGAAATGAATGAAAATCAAATCTCACTAGCAAAAAGAAATGGTGAATACAATTTTATCTTGAAAACGAAAGACTCTAACCTCTAACCGATGAAAAAAAGGCGAGTTGGCAGAGCAACCAATCGATCAATCAATCACTCCAAATAATCGTTTCGATAAACTAAATGTGAACTCGATAATGTCTTTGCAACCTTCCCAAACCTGGTTCTCTTTCAAATAGTTAATACATTAGGAATAACATTAGAAATAACAAAGGTCGAGATAATTAACCTAATTTAGGAACCGAACTCGATGTCGATGCAACCTCTTCAAGTTCTCTTCCACACTTCTCGACATTGTCTCCCTACTAAAATCAAAACCCTAATGTTCACAGTTTGTCGTTGTACGAACTCCGACAACCTTCGATGCCTGCGAGTCTCCTATATGAAATGATTTGTTCAACCAAAGATGAAGTGATACGAAGGCAAAATGCAAAGGGATTTGTTCGAATCAAAGGTTTCTGAAACATGAATGTCTTCGACAGTTTAACAACACTTCGTAAAATTAAGTTTAATATCATTTTTAATTTTTTAAATTTAACTACATGAATATCAATTTAATATCAATATAAAACGATTAAGTTTAATATCAGTTTAACTACATGAATGTTTTTAATTTTTTTTATTTTGATTTTATATTTAATATCATTTTATTATATATATATATATATATATATATATATATATATGTCAGTAAATCCACTAAAACTAAGGCATAATGGTTGATTTAGAAAGTCAAAAATGCACTAGTGACTTGACAAGGTTAATGAAGAGTAGCTATGAGATTTGAAAAATTCTTATGGTATGTTTGGATAGAGTATTTTAATGAAGCAATTTATTTTTTTGAAGAATTTAAATTTCTTTGTAATAAAATGTTTTGTTTTGATAGAGAAATTAAAAAGTATTTCAAATGCAAGTATTTTTTTTGAAGTATTTCAATTTGTCAAATTAGTAAAAATTCAAATACCCTTAAAATAGGTGGAATTTGAAATTTCTTTTACTCAACCTCACACTGTAGACTCTCTATTAGAGTTGTCAATTTGGCCTAGTCCATAGGTGGGCTTGACGAGCTAGACGGGCCGGGTGGGCCTAGTGCCCCAGACGAACCAGGCTAGCCCGATGACACAAACGGGTTGAGCGAGCCCGAACCCCCAAATAGGTCGACCTGGTCTGACGACCCAAACAGCTCGAGTGGCCCCGACAACCCAAATAGGTCGGCCTGATCTGACGACCCAAACAACTCGCGTGGGCCCGACAACCTAAATAGGTCGGGAGGGCACGATGACTCACACAGGCCAAGTGGGCCCGATGACTCAGATGTGTGAGGTGGGCCCGATGACCCAAACGTGCTCGAGTATTCAAACGGGTCGGATGAGCTCGACGACCCATATGGCCCCTATCAGCCTGCCCAACTGACAAACTTGACCGACCCAATGACCTAAATCAACTCGACGACCTAAACGGGATTGACCTACCCGATGACCTAGATGGACTCCATCGACTTGAAGACCCGGGTGGTACCGACCAGCCGACGACTTAGCCAGGTCGGCCGGCCCAATGACACAGACTGGCCGAGCAGACCCATTTCCAAATTTATCATGAACTCAAAACATAATTAAGCCTAAAACAAATTTTGTTAAAATAAAATTTTATCTCACAAGAATTCAATTGTTTTATCCAAACAAGAAATTAAAATGTAAGGTATTTTAATTTCTTTATCCAAACAAGTTATTTAGAAAATGAAGGAAATTTAATTGCAAGAAATTCAAATACAATGCATTTCAATTTCTCAGCATTGCTGAAATACTTCATTCAAACACAAGGTTAGGGATTTTAGCAAAGAATGACCATAATCTGAAATAATACTAGTAGTGGATCAGCCAAGAGTGGTCACTACAAGAAAATATCATATTATTGATGAAATTTTACAGACTAAAAAAATATGTTGGTAAAACAGGATTTACTGACGAAAAAAATTCATTGGTAAAATAGAATTTACCGAGAAATGTTAGGATTTTAACTACAAATGAAGATATCCGTTGTTAATGAATTTTTCAGCAAAATTTATTGATAATGAATCCTCAGTAAAATTCATCGGTAATGTAGAACTTTTACTAGTCAATGCAAATTTTTGTGAATAAAATTTGTTGGTAAAATGGACACCAACATTTCTACTTTAATTTTAATTGATAAAATTAATTTATAATTAAACTTTTTGAAATTCCATTGATAAATTTATCGATAATTAAATTTTTTAAAATCTATCAAAGTAAGATATGAATAGCATCTGAAATTAGCAAAAAGAAAATTTTAGTTTATTAATTGAATAACATATTTTATTCATACAATAATGATACAAATAAATAATAATACATAAATGATAACTTGTTAGAAACATATAACTGAAAAACTTATTGATTGAGTAATGATATACCAACACCTTCGTATATCATATAATTTATATAATGTTTAATTTATATCCCTTCTTAGTCTATTATATGATTTATTATATTTAAATATTTTGTAATCTCTTTTTTTTCATTGTAGGTGAGAACAAGTGTTCATTTATCGTTTTCCATATTCATTCAAGCTTCACATAAATCTAATTTTGTCAAGTGAGGACTGCACATCTATCTCATCACCACCATTTGCTTCCAATGATTCTTTATAAGTCATCCCAAGGTATTTTTGTGGATGTTCTTCATCAACAAACTCTACGCCCGGGCTGATGAATTTCTCCAACTCAGGTCCATGAAGGGTGACCACAGATATCCTTGGCACTTTATTTTTGTTCACAATAACTCGATGGATGTGACTCTTATACTTTCCATTGGTTAAGACCTAAGTCAAGGTTCAAAAAAGTTAACACAAGAACTTCTTACAAAATTAGTAACTCACAGGTAAAAATGACTTGAACTAAATTTAGTTAAAGTACCTCAAGATGATCACCAAGTTGGATGAGTATGGCATGATGGGGTATATAAACATTGATCCATTTTCCTTGATGTGATAGAATTTGGAGTCCACCATCTACATCTTGCACTAGGGTTACCACAAAGCCAGGGTCAGTGTGTTCAGGGATACCAATTACACCCTTTGACCTAGAATTTGGTGGATAAAGATTCATGGCCATTACATCAAACCCTGACTTCAGGTTCAACTCCTTCTCTATGTAGTCTTCTTCAAACCCTAAGGTTGTGGACACTGATCTTGCCAACCCTGCCACTATATTCCTCATTTCTTTGTGATATTCTTCTAAAATTTTTCTGATAAGAGAAAAGTCCCAAAAAAAATTATCAAATATAAAACAGTAACTACTATAATTTTAATATCTCGTAAGATTAAATTTTATAAGAAAATATTTTTTTTCTATTTTTCTTTCAAATTTTAATTAATAAATAATTCTTTCGTAAATAATTATTTTTTATAATATTATAAAATTTACAAGTATTTTTTACAAAATTTTTTATTAAAAAACGTTTTGTGTAAAATATTTTTAAAAAAAATTAATAATAAATTTTTGCGAACTATTATTCATACAAGAATTTCCAAGTTTTTCTATGAAAAAAATTTCAAACAAAATTTCACAGGAAATATGCCTTTTTTTTTGTGAGTATTATCTTATATTTATACCTAATTCCTGATGGATTGGAAGGAGCATGGAACTTGGGATGTGCGATAACTTTGAGATATTCCCTATTTTCTCCAGCAGATGAGTTTAGGTCCCATCGAATTTTATCAGATGAACCACTTTTTCGGAAGACCCTTCTCTCATCTATGGTTTTTGGATCAAAGAAATCAGAAAACCCCTTTAGAGTAGAGTCTAAAACTTCATCTGGGATGGTGTGGTTTACCAACTGCATCATGCATACGAAGCAATATAATCATATATATCATAAAACATGTTATATATATATATGAAATATTTTAGGTGTAATAACTTTGAAAGAGAAAAGGATTCATGCATAGAATATATATATTAAGTATACAAGGAATGGTGAAAGATTTTACATAGAAGAAGCCATATTCCTGACATGCTTGGCGAAGGTTTTCTAGGGCAAGAAATCGTTGAACAGGGTTATCAGAAAAAAGCAAAGAGTAATCAACCGTGGGTATGTCATCATCTGAAGCAGAAAAAATATCTGCATTGTGCTGAGAAGAAGTAATGTTCTCAACTGGGACAACATTCAATTTAGGTTGAGAAGGGTGTAATTGGGTTATAGTTGATGTTATTTCCGCCATGGAAATGATGTAGTGAGTAAAAGATTGAAAGATTTTCTATAACACTTAACTAATCATATACCTCTCGATTTTCCTTCATATGCACCATTTTCTAGTTCATATATATAAGGGGTCCAAGTGGTGCATCCAGGCTTTTAATTCATTATTATGACCACTTACCATTTCAAAGTGTTTTCTTATCCTAGTTGTATTATCACATGTTTTAACAACCTTATAGTTATAGAAACATAAAATATTCTAATGTGTCGTGATACAACTAGCGCAAGAAGGCTTTTAATAATGTTTTCATACTGTATAACGCGTATTTCTCATGTATCCTAAGACGTATATTCGCAAGTTTTACGCAGAGAAATATATAATGTGTGACGTGTCATGGACCCATGTTGGGCATTTGATAATATTTTCTATCGTATAACAAAATAGTATTTCTCATGTAACTGAGATGTATTCAAATGATGTTAGATAGACACGACAAACTAATGTTAAGTAATTGGAATAAAATAAAAATCCTTCACGTGCGTTCAGTGAGCTCATACGTTTATACAATGAATCAAATAGCCCAAGAGCAGTTTAAATCAAAAGTTTGTTAAGAAATAAAGTAATCAAATTTTTAAGTTTAGGAGCTGATGAATTGTACACGTCGGTTAACATTAATAATGATTAGCATTTTCTCTAAGATGATTTTATTCTTCTCAGTTTATTATTTATTGTTTTATTAGTAAATTTGACATGCTTAGAAGAAAATCAGAAGTTTGTTAAGAAATAAAGAAATCAACTTTTAAGTTCAGAAGATGATCATGATGAAGTGTACACGTTGCTTAACATTAATATCATTAGCAATTTCTCCAAGATGGTTTTATTCTCCACACTTTATTATTTATTCTTTTATTAGTAAATTAGTATGAGACCGTGCGTGCGCACGGATCGATTTTTTTTTTTTTTATTGTTTATATTATTTTTAATTTGTAATAAAATATATTATTGTTTATATTAGACATGTCAAAGTGGGCCAACCCGGTTCACACGGGTTGGCTCACCACGAGTCGGGTTAAAAATGAGTGAACCCAACCCGGCTCACTTTCTGGTGAGCCAGAAATTCTGTAACCCGGCTCAACCCACCACGGGTTGGTGGGTTAAGTGGGTTGGCTCACCAACCCACCTAAAAAAATTATTT
>Ga0099822_1011841_pt1 | contig 10554 bp, 2 predicted proteins | sample CowpeawhiteBW_FD_76839 | JGI IMG/M metagenome (GOLD analysis project Ga0099822, IMG submission 76839) | Root nodule microbial communities of legume samples collected from California USA - Cow pea white BW | ecosystem: Host-associated > Plants > Roots > Nodule | place: USA: California | collected... | reverse complement strand
TATTTATATATTTTATATCAAACAATACATACAAAAATATTTATTTTTTTTTTTTATAAAATATATATATATATATATATATATATATATATATATATATATATATATATATATATATATATATATATATATATATATATATACACTGTATTATCACGCCTGTTGTGTACACATTTTTTAAATATTCATGATATTATATTAGTAATGGATGATATTGTAATGTTATTAAGTTAATAAACAAAATAAAATTATATTTATCAAAAATAGAGTGAAATGTATGGAGAAAATATGAGAAAATAATTGTTGATGAATAGAAGAAAAAAGAAGAAAAAAATAAGTAAATAGTTTTATAAAAACTTGTAAAAGTAACCATTAATTTTTAAAAATTTAACAAATAATTATATTATAAAAAATAAAGTTGAAATTATAAAATATGGACACGTAACACGCGAAATACACTTGTAGTTGTCCAAAAGGTTAAAAAACGTTTAATTGTTAATCTAGCTAGATCAATAAAGGATTTGATAATTTACTATCAATAAACAATCTCAAAATCATAATTTATATTGTTTCCCTGATTATTTTTTCTATTTTCACAAAGCATTTGTATTTCCTTTTAATTAACATTTTATAATTTCACACACACACACATATGTGATATATTTAGAATACAAATAATATTTTTTTTAGAAAATTTAAAACATTAACCGTATTAATCAATTTTCATTACAAAATCTTAAATGTCAAAAAAAAAAGGGAAAGTAAAGAGCCTTATAGAGAGAGAAAAACAGGAAATATACAAATTACTTAATATTTAATAATTTTAAACATTCTTTCTTAAAGTTTCGATTGAAATATTAAGTGGATAGAAAGATATGTCAATTCATTGCATTAGCAACAAGCATAATGATACTTGTAAACAGAGTTTTGTTTGTTCAATTATTCATCAATTTGTCACGATATTCATAGGGAGCCATCAACTTTATATTAACTAGTTAATTGTAATGTTTTCTTTTACAACAAATGATAAAAGAAGCTTCGAGTAAGGTCTTGTGCGTGTGTGAAATATCTAACATTTGACATATAATATGTTTTTTGGATTAAGTATAAAAAAAATTGTATGTCTCTAGAAATTATCATTTTTTTTCAGCTCTTTTTAAGATTCTGACCAATTTTCTTATATATATATATATATATATATATATATATATATATATATATATATATATATTTGAATATCCAAAATATATTATAAAAATTCTGATACAGAGAATTATAATTTTAGCCAATTAGAATGTCATTTTGAGTAAGTTTATTTTTATTTTTTCTCTTAAGTCAATATTTAGATTTTCTGTATATGCATGTGTTAAAACGAGATTACACGTGGCTTGAGAAATTCAATATAAATATATATTTGACTAAGATTGCTAGAGTATATTTATATTGCTAATTTGAGATTTATATACTTAGGTAAAGTATATTGTGAGATAGAGTTCTTGAATTTTTATTCATTATTTCTTGATTTTCTTGTAATGTAATGTGATATATTGGTTTGAAGTTGGGAAAAAAATTTGAGGATAGACATATTAATTTGGATTAATTAAATGACTCATGGTGACTTATTTTAGAACTAAATTACATATATTGTTGCTTGTTTAAGAGATAAAAATAATATGTTGGAGCTAATTGATCAAATTTAGAGATGACAATTAATTTGTGAAAATGACGCTGTGTGAGTGGATGGTAACATGATATGTGCATATCTTTAAAAAAAAAATTTTATGAAAATGAATGAATTAAAATTAAAAGAACACTTAAGAAGTGTTTTAACCCTTGTACATTGAATCTAATTCAATGTATGAGTCTTTCAAAAATAGAATATAGTGTCACTTTGTGATAACTATTTAAATTGAATGAAATTATATAATTATTGATGTGATGTGGAAGAATTTGGTGTTTTTAAAATGTTACTTTTTTTTTATAAATAGTTATGTTTGTCAAAAAATATGCTAGTGGATCATATTCTTTTGAATTGTGATTAGTAATTTAAAAATATAATATTAATAATTATTTTAATCAACTTTAGTTGTCATTAATTTTTGTTGAAGTTTGTCATGATTTTTCTAATTAATATTAATATAGTTTTTTTTTTCAATTGACGCATCAATAATACATTATTTTTAATTGATATTAATCATAATTATTTAGGTTGAGATCAATTAAATTTATTTTTACAGTATTAAGTTTCTTTTTTTTGCTAACTTTTTTTTATCAGTGTTCTATAAATTTTTGTAGTTGACATTGACAAAAAATAATCCAAGTTAATGTTGCCCGATCAAATTAAAAATAATCATTTTAACAAATTATTGATTTAAGTCAAATTAATCATGTCCAATGAAATCTGAGTTGAGAATTAAGATAAAAAGCAGAAATATGATTAATGGAAGGACATACAGTACATACACTGTTAATTATGCTTATTAAGAATCTTACTTCCCATCACCTCTTGTATTTGACAGTATAAGAGATAGACTGGACAAACAGAGCACAGTTCCATAACTAGTTGTTTGCTTTTGAATTGTATATTTATGTAAGTTATATCAGAACGTTCTATCCATGCACATTATCCATAACAACAACAATTCTTTTTATACTTTCAAATTATGAATCTTAGTAATTTAATTTCTAAATAAAATATAATGCTAGCTAGCACCAGGAACTAGTTTCTTAATAGTGGCTTTCCTAAGTCTCTTCTTTAGAAAACCTAACCAGTTTCATCGCACTAATGTATTAATTATACTTATGATTAATATTTTGTCATGTAACAAAATAAATTTTAGAAAATGTAATCTTACTGTTTAGGGAGGGTACTTAAGTACTTTCATAGTAAATATTTTTTTAAAATAAATAATAAAAATAGAAAAATAAAAATAAAAAGGGAGATTTGTGCAGTGTGCGGAGTTAAAGTGGCTACGAATCCGCTGATCAGGTGCTGCGGCCAGTTTATGAGTGAACTTCGATGTTGCTGACGTAGTAACATGAATTTGTGAACGGTTTAACAGTATTTTAGATCAGTTTATTTATAAAATAATAATTTACTTTTCATTCTGTACTGCTGTCATTAGTTCTTTTTCTTTTAAATAATATTTTACAGGTTAAATTTATCTGGAAGAGTATTTAGTTTTTATTAGGGTTATTTTTATATAGAAATAACTACTTGTTTAATTTTTAAGAAAAAAAAGTTATGTTACTGTTGTCCTCTGACCTAAACATTAATATATATGACTTTTATTTTTAACTGATAGTAATTGTAATACAATATTTTATTTGTAAATATTTATATTTAATCTTTAATATCTATTTTTTAGGTTTAGGTTAATGATCTTATAATTCCCTAACATGTTTTATTTAATAACCCGTTATTAATGAAAATTTTGAAGAGTAAATAAATTGATAAAAATATGAACTTTTCTTAAAATTTATTTTAGAAGTCTTGAAGCCACTTTAATATATAAAAAATTTACACCAGACATCTAAAATGATCACACCCATTGAAGTTGTAAAAACAATATGTTATTAATTATGGAACTCTAAACATTTTTTCATCTCAAAAATTTAATGTTTAAGTAACTTTTTAATTATCTATTTATTTAATATCTCATTAATGATCATTGAAAGATAAAAAAAAAATACTAAATATAAGTATATTCTTACTTAAAATATAATATTTTTTATCTACGTATTCCTTAATTAATCTATTTTAAGAAATGAATATAGTGTGCTTTGACTTTAAACATTGGAAAAAAAAAATTATGCAGGTGAGATACAAATAGTAATTAAGTAAAATGATAATGTTTGAAAGGATTATTGACTACATGTATTCTCTTCTCTGAAAGACTTTCTTTTTCCAATATACACTCTTTAATTACTATAGTTCTAATTTATTGAACATCATAATGGTAGTTTTCTAGAAAAAGAAAACAGTCAAATTCATTTTTTTTTTCATAATTTGTAGTCAAATTTAATCAATAATAAACCTTGTGTATTAAAAGATGTATTGCTGATTAAAAATGAGAATAAATTACGTCAGTATAGATAACAGTTGTCTTACACACTCACCCGTACTTATACTGAGCATGGTTAAGAGTATATATAATATAATATAAAAGTATACTTGTTTAAAAATAATTTACAATATACATCTGTATATAACATACTTTATATAATTAAGGATACTTAAGTAATTTTAAAAAAAACAAATATCTTATTTTCTCTCTCCCATATCTAATCAATAAGCAATTATTTAGGTATCTATTTTATATTCACAGTGAGTTTTATGTGCGACTCAAGTTAACTATTTATTATTCTTGTCCCATAGTATATGGAAATTTTGTATAAGCATAACTTAAAATAGTATCTTAAATTTGCACCAAAGTAGACAAAAATTATTTGTAATTGTAAGCTACCATTTGTTTTCATATCAGTTATTATATTAACACTTTATTAAATATTATTTCTGTCAAAAACTTAAGTATAAATTAAATGATATATAAGAGAAGTATTAGTAAATTTATTGTCTTGAATTTTAAAATGAAAACGATACGAATATTAAATTTATATTTTATTGGATTTGTCTCTCACGTAGTGATCTTTTACAAGAAATTATTTTTTTATTGATGATATTCAGTGCAAAAATTCAAAAGTAAAGAAAAGGTGACTGTAAATTTTGAGAACCAATAATAAAAAGCAGAGTTACAGTCAAAGCTAATTGATCAACTATTGAGCAAATGTTTGTTTGGCACTGTGCACCAGTATGGTTTGACTTAGAATGGTGTGATTAATTTGTAATGGATATGATAAGGCAGAAAGGGATATTAAAAGAAGTGTAAATTGAAATTTAGGTGAAATAAAATAGATTAAATGGAATATAAAATTAGGAAAAAAAAAAGAAAGAAAAGAAAGAAAGAGTATGAAAACGTATAGAATGTGAGAAATTCAGATTAGATTCAGAGGGTATGAAGAGTTTGCAGGTGGGTGACTCTGGATGACCTGGGTTTCGTGAGTCCGAAACCCGAGGCCCCTGTCGGGACAGCAATTGGGAAAGTGGGTCCTCCCTTTTATAGCTAGCTGGCCTTCTAATAATTCTCTCTCTCACAAGTTGACATTTTATTTTTTACTTCTTTTTTTATTCCCCTTTTCCACTTTTCTCGATTCTTCTTCCTTCCCTCAACCATCGGATCACACAATTTCTAAACCCTAATCTCAAAACACAAACAAAATCCATATATACTCTATTTTTCTTTTCAAAAATTAACCTTAACAATTTTCAAAGCTATTATAGACTATTAGGTATTATAATTATACGTGATTTTATAGGCATGTCAAATCATCATTCACGATTCTACGAGTCTCACGTTGTTTATGGTGGAATTTTACATATTATCATGATTGTCATGGTCGTATCATGATAAGGGTAAGGGTAAGAAGGGTAGGAATATTTTGAATGTGTATGTATTGGAGCTTAATTGATAGTGACATTTTTGAAGTTAGAGAGATGAATATAATGTAAAGTTATAGGGAAGGGAAGGGTGGATACTGGTAGGATTGAGATTTAGAAATGGTTTGATTCGATTCGATCATTAGATGGGGTCATGGCGAGATACAATATCAACCAAAAAGCAACCCTAAAATTCAAAATTGCTGCTTACGGATGTTTGTCACTATAAGAGATAGTGATTCATCGAGATCAAGTGTGGGCCTTTGTCCCATCATGCTTTCTGGGCCCATTCCCTTCAAAAACAAACTCTCTAACTACACTCTCCCGTTACTTCATTCAACTCTCTCTCTCTCTCTCTCTCTCACACACTATATTATGTGACACCAAATAAAACAACGTAAGAAAATGGTTCCTGTTTTGAAACAGCAAAATGTGGGTAAGTTGTGGCAGATTGTGGCATGGGAAAGAGGAAACTTGGGGGGTGCATTTATTAATTAGAGATTGTGTGTGTGATGATAGAATAATAGGGTTATGTTGTGTTTGTTAGGGAGTGAGTTGTCAAAGGCTAAGAAAAGCTTAATGATGAGGAATGAGAAAGTTAGAGGTTATTGATTTAAGCAGTGGTAATTAAAGGGAGTGGCTTTATTTTTCCCGCGCCAAAAGTATCTTTGCTCGAATCATAGCAAAATGTCTTTCATGCACATATAGCCATGTAGCCGCCGGGTCAATTTTCTCTTCTCATTCCTCCATCTATATTCTTAAAGTTGCACCCAATTTTTTTAATACTTTAGTTCCTTCGTTTTTGGATTAAAATAATTCCTGCCATAAAAGCTTATGGAAGAAATAAAACGAATGTAAAGTTGGCCGTGAAAAATGGGAAATTAAGTAAATTATATCAATGCTCTTGTATCGACAATAATGAGTCTTGTAAAGTGACATCAACAACACACTCAACCGACGAATTTAAAAGAAGCCCGTGAGTTAATATCATTCGTTTACGTTACTTTAAGAAAACGAGTCAACAACATTTCAGAACTTCTGCCAAATTATAATTGACGAACGAAGTTGGGTGAGGACTTGTTGAAAATGGAAATTTTAGACTCAACATCAACGCAAGTGTTTACTGTACTAGAATATCGGAAGTTCCAAAACGGTTCCTTTTTCAGCAAATTTATCAAACACTTATAATTTCAACGGTCACGGAATGAAAAAAGAAGAAGCTTTTGTTGATGTAAGAGAACAAAAATCACATCTTCGTTCAAAAAGTTTTAGTATGTCAAACAAAGGGTACGTCAATAATGCCTTCCACGCACCACTAGGGATCTACGAAGTATAACATCACGTGAATTATTTGGCCTAGCTAGACAATAGAAAAGGAAAAACAACGAAAAAATATACCAAAATGAAGAATTGGGAACAACCTATACTCATATTTCAGCCAAAACAGAACATGTTCTTTTAAATAAAATCAACTTTGTTCTTCTATGACGTGTTGTTTCAATTTTCCTTTTTTGTTTTTGTTCCGTCGTAGAAATCACGCTTGAATCTCACTTACTGGCGTATCAGTATGTCTTCACCTATGTAATTGATGATAGTGTTATTTGAATTACCATCAAGGAAAATAAAACTGTAAGGATTCATTTGTTGTAATATGAACTAGCAATTTTCTTATTCATAGATTTATTCATAAAGTATCATTCATATGTAGAGAACAAATGCTTATAAAAAAATGTAGAAAATAATTAATTAATTTTCAGTTTCTTCAATGCCATGCATAAGGTACGTTGATAAAATTATTATACGAAATTTCTCAACACAAGTATGAATGGAAAGTAAAATGTACAACTTGCTATGTATTTTAAACTGGTATTTAAATTGCATTTACTAAATGAATTAATTGATATTAAAGTAATAACAGTTTTTTTTTTCTCTTCACCTTATTGTGAATTCTTCAGTCCTATAACAAATTGATCTTACATAGTTTATAGTATTTCAATTCATTTTGAAAAATATTTTAGTGAGATATCATATCTAAATACAAAATGTAAGCTGTTTTAAAAACTATGTACTTTCTATAGTTTTAGTAAACTCTTGAATATTATAGCTTCTTTTGTTTAAAAAATAACTTTCCCCCTTTTGAAAACCAAGCGATTTACGTTTGATATTAATACTTAGATTAATTCCTTTACTTCTCTCTTTATGTATGAAATGAAAATAGTGTGAAGTTTTCGAAATAATTTAATGTTTCTTTACATAATTTTTTTTAAATGAAACATGAGACTTTACTTTAATTTTTCTTCATGCTTTTATAAGTTCTTACACGAATATATTTAGTTTTCTAGTTTTAAGTATTCAAAATTTTCAATATTTTAAGTGAATGGGGAAAAAAAAAACACGATTCTGTTCCATTAGGTTAAATTTGAATGGGAAAGAAATATCCCACAGTTATTGAAGTGTTCTGATACAATTTAATCATTATTAAAATCGATAAATGCTTATGATGAAAAAAAAATTATAAATCCCTATGATGCAAATGGATACGATACATGAATCAGATACGACACGTATCCAATCCATCAATATGTTTATTTTGAAAGTAATAAGACACGATATGTGATATATACGCAATATATGAATATTGAAAAATCGGTATAATAATTCTTAAAATAAATATATTATTGTTATTGTGTTAATCCAAATTAAAACAATATGTACTAAAGTTATCAACATAAAAAATATAAATCATTGTCATCATAAAAGTACGTTCTTAAATAATGATCAATTTTAGTAATCGTAACCAAAAATATGTTAGAGACCAATTTCCTAATTAGAGACCAATTTATAAACTAATCTTTTTGGTAGTCAAAACCTTTGCAGCTAATGTTAGTGACCAATTTAGAAACTAATTATTTTGGTAGTCAAAATCTTGGTAATTAATGTTAGTGACCAATTTAGAAATCAATTCATAATGAAAATTATTTTAATTATCAATTTAGAGATTAATTATAATTTTTTGGAACTATTTTAGTTGCCAATAATTTTTAGTTTTTAAATTAATACTTAAATTGGTCACTATATAGTAACTAATTATTTTTGTTACTAAAATTAATTTTTATTCAAATATTTCCTTGTACTGTACTACGATTTTGTAAATTAGATATTTCACTTATAAGTATGGATAAAGTATTTTAAAGTATTGGATACGGATACGTGTCAGACACGGATACATGAACCAAATTGAAGTATCGGTACATCATAGATAAATCCAAATGCCATTTTTATCCTTTTTTGTTGTTGTTATCTATAGTATATATATTTCTATTTAAAAGAACTTCTTTGGGAAACCAAAGCCCAAATTTATAAAAAGTTAGCCCATTATGAATCAAAGTCCGAAGATACACCAGCAACAATTACGAGCCCATAAACTAAACATTTAAGGTTACGAACATGTACTTAAAATTTACCACTCTTTTGATTTGGGTGATGTGATATAATAATAAAATACACAAATTAAGTGTATGTGTTGCGATCTTTTTAAAAGTTCTCATTTTTTTAATAGAAGAATTGAAATACTACATTGAAAGATGTAACTTGAAGATTAAAATTAACCATAGAGATAGCAAACTAAGCATGAAATTCAAATTAACCATGTAGGTATCAAATGATTAATACTTAACATGTTGAAACCTTTAATTTTCATTAGACGATGTTTTTCTTTCATATTATGTTGAATAAAATCGTTATCGTATCCTCCTTTTCTTACGTTAATAATAAACTTTTTGTATAACATTAATACTAAACTCTAACAATAAATATTTCATGCATAAAATATAAGTTATAAACTTTTTACCCTAATCAAATGTAATTGTTAATAATTTAGAGTATTTAAAAAATTTTAAAAGATAATTGTTTGTCATTAACAACTTCTGTTTTAAAAAAAAGTATCTCTTAAAAAATATTCAAAGCTTCAATCATACATTCGTCAGAATTGCATTATTATTTATTCTTTTGACAAATTAAGAACTAAAATATTACTTATGAATATATTTCACTAATATTTAGCATTTTAAATTGGTTTCATTAAGGAAATATACGTAGAATAAAAACCATGAAAGAATGAAGCCATGAAAGACAGTTATTATAAAAAAATAACTTTGTTTTTCGTAAAAATATAAATGATATATACTATTATTGATGATTAACAAGAATATATTTTTAGAAGTTATTCCGTTAAATATGATAATATCATAATTCTAAATTTTTAAAAACATTTTACCTTGAATCTCATCCTAATAATTATTAAAAATATAAAAGGGTGAAGAGAAGTTGTTGTTGGTGTTGGAAAAAAATTGAATGCCCAAGTTTAATTCATTTTTTAAATGAGTTTAGCGAAAACTTAAACTTGATTCAACACAAAATAAAAAAAAAAAACAATTTTGAACTAATGTTGTTTTTAATAATAAAGAAACTGTGCATAATCATTTTATTTTTAAGTTTAATATTATTTCAGATAGTCATAACCTTTAATAATAAAGAAATTGTGCAAATATTATGAACATAAATATAACTAATAAATATTTTTCCGTTGAAAATATATAAGTTGTTTCCACATAAGTAATATTCCTTTTTATTTAAACTGACGTGATTTTATTCAATGTAACACGGTTGATAATTTTATACAAAAAATCAATTCTACAAACTATATTGGCTAGTTTTAAATTAATGTAAATTTTTTATATATAATTATAGGAAAATAAACTCTAATTTAACGATGAATTTTAAAAACCTGTGGTTGAAAAGATATTAAATAATTAAATATTAATTTTTAATCCCAACAAAAATTTATATAAATAACCATATTAACAAAACTTATAATTTGAGAATGAAATTGATAAAATTTATTTACATAAGGTGCAACATGGGGGAAAATTATAGCGCTTGATATCTTTTTGTTTATATATATATATATATATATATATATATATATATATATATATATATAAACACTCTCTATATATTTTTTTTTTTTTTTTTTTATATATATATTTTATATTAAT
>Ga0099822_1011834_pt1 | contig 10562 bp, 6 predicted proteins | sample CowpeawhiteBW_FD_76839 | JGI IMG/M metagenome (GOLD analysis project Ga0099822, IMG submission 76839) | Root nodule microbial communities of legume samples collected from California USA - Cow pea white BW | ecosystem: Host-associated > Plants > Roots > Nodule | place: USA: California | collected... | reverse complement strand
TTTATGATTATTATTATTATTTTATTTATTTTATTTTACTATTATTTTATTTTATTAATATTACTGTTTTATTATTATTGTTTCATTTCATTTTATTACTATTTTCATTATTAGTATTTTTATTTTAAAGATTTCTTTTTATTATTATTATTTATATAATAATTATTATTATTTATATTATTTTATTATTATTATTATTATTATTATTATTTTTTATTTTTATTTTTATTTTTATTATTTTCATTTTATTTTATTTTATAATTATTTTTATTGTTATTATTATTTTATTTTATTTATGATTTTATTATCATTATTATTTATTATTATTACTTTAGTTTGTTTTTATTATTTTATTATTTTATCCTATTAGTATTATTGTTTAATTTAATTTTATTATTATTTTATTATAATTTTTTTATTTGTATTGTTTCGTTTTATTATTATTATTGTTATTGTTGTTTTTCTTACTATCATTATTACTATTTTATTGCTCGTGCGATATTTCAGGGCAATGGTTGTGTTCTTCCTGGTTTGTATATTGTTTGGTTATCCAGAATTGTGTGTTGGGTATAACACTTTGTTTTGATAGTTTTATGTGAATTTATTGTGATTCTCCGGGATGTATAAAAGCAAGAATATGATTGTGTTTGATGTATGTCCATGTCATATTGTGTAGTTGAATTCAAATTAATGATATGAAAGTGTACTGAGTGTCTTGTGTAAATAGGTTCATTAGAACATATTCTAGAGTGCCAAATAAATTACCAGTTACTGGTGTGGTGTATGGTGGAACGCAGTAAACTGCCAGGAGATAGGCCACAAAGTGAACTCTAGAGTAAAACCCAAGAGTTGGTGCTTGGCGACAGAAGTGATCTCGCCAGGCGGTGTGTTGTAGAGCTATGCTTGGACCAAAATCCAGTGGGTTGGCGCCCGACGACACCAAGTGTTCTGCGAGGTGGTCTAGAACGTGAGTTAAGCTAGCGACGTGGATGTTGTGCTAGACGGTTTTGGATGCAGTGATGGATTACGCGAGGGATTCTACACTTCTTTAGATGGAGGTCTTGATGCGATGCTTTGTTGGGGCCCAATTATGAGTGTAACTTGTATTGGGGTAACACGTGGCCACTCGAGGTTGTAGTGGTAGTTTTGGAAGTCTAGTGGAGTGTGCAAGATCGTGGCTCGTACGGTAGGGTTCCGAAAGATTGCCCTCTTTAGTGTATTTGATTGAGTTTGGTAGTCTGGGGACAACTACGGACTGCGGTTCATTTTGGGGAACTCCACTTGGTGTCGCAGATTGTGGTCATGGCAATTTATTTTTGTGTTTGGACTATTAGGTGGTGGCCTGTAGTCAGAGGGGCGAGTAGACACTCGTGCAACAAAGATCGATCAGTGTACTCATTAAAGGGTGTAGAATCAAGAGGCGTCTAGAGAAAGATTTGGACGTCTAGGATTAAGGGTTGTGGCTTGTGTAGCGCTCTTACTTGGTTTTGGTGAACATGTAAGGGTTATTCTCTTGCTAGGTTTTGGTGAGTAGGCAATGGTGGTTGCTTGTAATCCTAATAAAAGTGATGTTCTTACCGAGTTTTGGTGAACATATAAGGGTTGTTGCTTATTCTTCCCAAAAGGTGTTGGGGTGCAGGAAAGGAAACAAGTTGGTTATGAGAGAATAGTATACTATGTGATGAGACTTGGGAGTATTAGAAGTGTTGGAATATGTAATGGTTATTTATTATTTTGTGTAGTGCACTTTTATTCTTTTGAGCTCACCCTATCTGCTTGTGTTTGACGATGATCGTGTAATACTTTACACGGGAGCAGATGGTGTTGCAGGTGTTGCTGGTGAAACATATTTTCGGAGAGGGGCTAGCTTGGGAAAAAGCCTTTATGATGCTTTCTTGTTTTATGGATTTTAAACATTTTGTAAACATTTATCTTACTAGACTCGGAATTTGTAATCGACAATTATAGTTTGTGGATTTTGGTTTGTTATGGTATAGTAAATGTTTTAAATTTTCCCGCGTTTTGGGAATAGGAATTATCATAAATGTGATTTTATACTTATTTCCCTATTTTAATTATTTAAATTAGTAATATCCGGTCGGGATGTTACATTTGGTATTAGAGCAATGGTTTTCAAAAGATTTTTAGGCCTTGGGCAGTGAGCTTGTCATGTTTCGGTTGCGAAACTCTTTGTGTTTGATTAAATTGCTAAGTCACCTTGAGTGAGGCTCATGTGTTATGTTGAATGATAGTACATGTTGGGGTGCGAGTTTATAGTCTCGACACCAACATCTAGGTAGTTTTCAACCAATTTAGGTTGTGTTGGATGTCCCATCTAAATAGTAGGCCGCAAGTTCAAGGTGAATCTCATAGGCTTGTTTTTTGGAGGGAATGGGAATGAAACTTGAAGCATTAAGAACATAAACTGTCTTGGTAGAGTGATGAGGGTGCACACTCATGACTATATTAGAGATAATTTCCTTTCTTAATACTAAAGGTTTTGGTATAAGGGAGGAAAGTATAGTTTGAGTTTGTTTCCTATACTTTTCTTATGTTTGTGCTTTTGTGGGAGCGTGTTTGCTATCTGTAGGGACAGAGGAATGCAGATTCAAGGTCAAATCTAACCTACTTGCTTTGCAAGGGTTGGGTAAGGCCCTTGAGACAATCTCTTGCTCGGAGAGGTGATTATGCAAAAGGTTGAGAATCGGTGACCGAGGAATATTAGGTGGTGGTTTAGTGGGCAGAAGGCAACATCGGAGTTTAAAAACAACACATTAAACCAAGGGATCTTCTGGAACAATTTCTCGGGACTAATACCACAAGTTGTGCAAGAGAAATTGAGTTCAAATGTTAGATTAAGAAAAGGTATCAGTGCATGCGTGTGCAACAAAGTTAAGAAGTCAAATTGGTACTACATCTAAGCATAGGTCTGAGGTCAGAGGTGGAAAGTGGAAATGTTTGAGGCTAAGGCTAAAAAAAGGAGGTAGGAACTAGGAAGGGAATAAGGGAGGAAGGATCTCAAGAGGTTATTAATGAATTTTCTTGTAGTGATGGGCATTTTCAATATGCTTGATTTGTCTAGACATAACCTTTCTCATTTAAGCATATTGATGTTCAATGTCACTACTCATTATGGAACAATGAACTCAGTGCACTAGAGTTACCTTGTGGGTCCTACGCCTTTACACTTTTTGAGGTCACTATTATCACAAGTCTTAAGCCTATGGTTGAAACCTACCGCATTGTAGCCTTCCCCCATGACACTACACTCGAAGTCAAGATTCAATGGGACATAGACACTTTTTGGCAAAGAACATCATTGATGACCCCACCATGCTTGTTAGTCCTTAAGAACACTTGGCTTTCTTGGTGTATTGGTTATGCACCCATATTTTTTGGCCTTGTTCGTTCCAAATTTTCCTTAACTTTCTCAACTTAGCTTATATTGTCCATAACGACTCCCTATAAATCTGCCTACCCAAACTCCTCCTAGTCAATGTATATACCATCTTATTCAAGGATATTGACCTCTACAGCTCCTCAAAACCACAAGAGAATTTTTATGGGTCCTTGTGGTTTATCCACCTTTGGTTAGTTTTAGTCTTCAAGCCCATCATGCCCCTTGCAGAACCTCACCCTCATAGTCATCCCCTTGAGGGAACCATTTCAATTCCCCTACAAAAATTTGGGTAAGTTATGGCATTTATTTATGTGTATTGTGACATTTTCAAATGCTATTATTTATGTGTGTGGCATTTTCTAAAAATGCATAGATCTTGCCATCAAAAAGTATAATATGACATTTTAAAGTGAAATGCTGCAACAACCAACACTTTACACATTGTATAAAGTGGTGTTTTAAAGATGACTTATTTAGTTATTGAAAAACAAATCCAATGAAAAAAATGACACTTAGAAACACTATAATTACCATTACAAGAAAATCGTGTATTTCAACGACATGATCCGTCGATAAAAGTGGATATCTGTTGGTAAATTGTAATTTCTGACAGATTTTTGACGGCCAAAATTCACTTTTGCAAAATGTTTCACTCTTCTCCAAAGTTGCGATGGAGTCAACCTCGGAGGTGGCCCATCCGTTTCAACTTCTCCTTTGCAAAATGCCCTAGTGTTCCTCCTAAAAGGATGATCACTGGGCAAGAACCGACAATGACAATCAAACTAACAACTTTTCCTTTCATAATTTAACGTGAATGACTAGTGTGCACCATGCAATATGAACAAGCTAATCTATCATGTGTGCTCCAACCGAATAACATCTTATATGCAGGAAAGTCATTAATAGTCCACATCAAAGTTGCCCTCATTCGGAAATTTTGCTTCCTTGAAACATCATAAGTCCAAATACCACTCCACAGCTTATTCAAATCATCAATCAAAGGCTTTATATAAACATCTATCGATGCCTTTGGATTAGATGGACCTGGTATTAGACACGTCAAAAACATATAAGACTTAGTTATACACATCTTAGGTGGAAGATTGTAAGGAGTAACAATCACATGCCAACAAGAATAGGATGATGACGATGCCTGAATGTACGTATTAAATCCATCTGAACATAGATCAAATCAAACGTTACGGGGATCACTAGCAAAGGATGGATGCTTTCAATCAAAGTGCTTCCAAGCTTGCCCATCAGATGGATGACATACCATGCCTTGTATTTTGTTCTCATCATGCCATGTCATATGTTGTGTTGTTTGCATTGAAGCAAACTTTCTTTGTAGTCTTGGAATTATAGGCAGGTAGAACATGGACTTTAAAGGAATTGTTTTTTTTGTTCTGGCTTGGATGGATTGTGAGGTTGCCCACAAAATTTGCATTGGAGCAAGGATGCATAATTTTTTCCATTATCATTGTCATAGAAAAGCATACAACCATTCACACAACAATCAATCTTCTTAGACTCCAACCCCAACTTTGAAACTAATTTCCTTGCTTCATAATAATTGTTGGGCAAATAATTATTTGGTGGTGTTAGATCAAAAATGAGTTTTGCAATGTTGTCCAAGGCTTGATTGGGAACGTTCCAGTTGGATTTGAAGGACAAAACTCTAATGCATATTGACAATTTTTACTTTGTTACCCCTTCAAATATAGGTTCATTTTCCTTTGCTAATAAATTGTAAAATCTCTGAGTGAACTCATTTGGAGACTCTTTTAAATGACTATCGTCTTCTTCTTCAAATGAAGCATGTTGGCCAAGAGCATTATTCAACATCTCTTGCATATACATAGCTTGATTCATCTTAGAGGTATGATCAACTCTACTTGAACTAGGAAAATGTCTTTCATGTTCACCCGAATAAATAAAGGGCACTTCTTCACCGTGAAATGTCCAAATATAGTAATCTGACATGAATCCTTTTTTTGTATAGATGAACTTTAACTTCCTCATCTTTCAAAATGTAAGTACATTCGCACTTGAAGTAGGGACATTTAATCCCTCCCTCAAGAGCATAATATTTAAATTGTCGAGCAGTCTAGATAAACTGTTCAACTCCTATCACAAAAGTTTCCTTCAAGCCTGTCCTACCACTATAACAACGGTCATACACTCAACGATAGTGGCTGGGAACTTCGGCCATGTTCTATGACAAGGCAAACAAGGACAGTGTTACTTTTGTGGTAGTGAAAGAACATAGGACTTAACTAATAAACCTATTACTACTTAAGTCCAACATGAAAGGAAACCTTGGATTACCAATTCCTATTTCGTATCTTACAAACCTTCAATGGTAAGATACGTCAGAAGATAAGAGTGACAAAGTGCAGTAGAAAAGAATGAGAAGAAATTGAGGAAAGAGGTTTAAATTGATAAAAATTGTGTATAATTGGGAGCTAGTATATGAACTTTTCAACACTTAGAATTAATTGTAGTCTTATTTGAGTGTTTTAAACTTTTATAAAGTAGTATATATATTAGAAGTTGAGTTTTATGTAGATTTTAAAACATGAGTTGATCCATAGCTTTATTTTACCATGTCTTATTTGACTGTTTTAAACTTTTAAAAAGTAGTATATATATTAGAAGTTGAGTTTTATGTAGATTTTAGAAAATGAGTTTATCAATAGCTTTATTTTACCACTTTAAACTAGGTACATAAAATTAGCTTAGTTAGTGAATCTAGTGCATTAAATTATGTCTAGTTTTCATTCTTTTAGGTGAATAAAAGACTAACATGTATTTGGTAACTTGTGTGCAGGATAAAACATTCTAAATAATGGTTGAAAATTGATTGGAAATTTGAATTCGTGGCATCTAGCAGCTGCACATAAAGATGAAGCAAAATTTAATAGCATTTCTAGAATGGAAGTTTGACCTTAGGGTTGACTTTTAAATATGAAGGCTGGATTGGTGATTCAAGAGTTGGAAGCCCTAAAGAACACTAAAAGGGATTGGAATACAACGAAGGTGTCATGAAATCAACACTCATTCCACCAACCATAGTTAGTTTAGTTAGCTTTTGGTAATGACTCTATGGTATTTTTAACTAGAGTAGGTAGTTGACAACTAGGTGTGTTATTGGCTGTATAAAACACTCAAAATAGAAACCAAATCATGAATTTAAAAGTTCACACTAGTTTTAACACACAAACCAAAGACATCAAAGCTTCTTCAAAATAATAAGTTCATAACTCATACCAGAATCACCAAAATTGAATCACCTAGACTGCCCAATTAAAGTCCAATTCGAGAATAGTCTTTCTCCAATTAATCACAACCAATTTGGCACCTAACAAATCAAATAGACCAAATTTCTCAACTAGGCACAACATTTCTAATTCAAAAGTGCAATTAGAAACAAACATAATTAATAAGTAAATAAATATGCAACAATTCAGATAAAGTAACAAACATGTGACAAATTAAATTTATACAAAGATAAAAAGAATTTATGTGCAGTAGGTTTCCATAAATTTGCCAAAATAGGGAGTAGAGAACTCCATAAATCTTCCAAAATCACCTTATAAATCTTCAAACAAGTTAGAAACAATTTGATTAAATTATGTGCATCATAAGTTAATCAAGCCTTACTATTAAGCACTCCCCAAGTCCATAAATCTGCCTCAAGCCCCAAGTGAATAAATCTGCCCTAAATCCATCTCAAACACTAACACTTTAAATGCATGACTACCCTAATAAACCCCTGCACTAAACACTACCAGGCAATATCAACATTTTACAACTGAACTCAACAAATGCATAAAAAGTAGAGCATTGCACAATCTGCAATGGGAGACCGTGATGCATATGACCCAAAAACAACCATAACAAAACCTATAGGTTTTAACAGCCTATATGAATTACCCACAAGCCAGATGCAACCACAACAATTCATTCATAAACAGCCAAACAACCATCAAACAACAAACACAAGATAAGCACTGTTAATATTAGAATTTATGAACAAAACACAAATTTGGCAGTGGGTGCATTCTCAAACATTGCGACTTACCTTCCTCGACGATGCAACCACAAAATCAGCAACCTCCCTCGCAGCCCCGGTCACGTGAACATCCTAGCCTCCCTCAGCAATGATCCACATCTTTGATGTGCAGGACCTACAAAACACATTACGATTCAGACGTGATGGATTGGATGGCGAAAAAAAGAAGAAAAAAACTCATCGTGTCCGTCAATGATGTGCCGACGTGAGGCTTGCAATGGCGTCAACGATTACCGAGAAGAGAAGGCTTGAGAAACGTTGATGGCACTGGCACTAACAACACCATCATTCTGATCGGATCTCCGCGCCCGACCAGCTTCTTCCAGGCGGGGCGAGAAGGCGAGGCGAGAGATTGGAGAGAGTTAGGAGAGGGGATGTTGCGGGGAGATGACCTGATTTAGGGGAAGGAGTCTTAAATGTTTAAGTTTATTCTCGACTGACATACGGAAGGATTTACCGATGGAAACGACCGTCAAAAAAGGTCAACTGCCGTACCGACTATATTACCGATGGATCAATGGTCCACTATATATTCTCACCGAATTACCGACAAATGTTTCTATCGATAATTTTTTCATACAAATCCACCGATAAATCCATCAGTAAAGAAAAATTTTTGAAAGGAAATTGTTCTGTCGGTAAATATCTGCCGGTAATAATACATTTTTTGGTAGTGTACATTATATTACGACATTTATAAATGCCATTATTATAAATAATTCTTAAGTAAAATATTTTATTATTTATTGTTATCCACCTATATTTCTAATTCATAATTAAATATAATATTTTTAATAATGACAATTTAAATTATATAACAAAATTATGAAACTCAAATATGGGACTGTATACAAAAAAGAAAAAAAAACATATTTTTGTTTTGTTTCATTTATTGTTCAACAATTTCAATGTCTTCAAGAGGGAAATATCCAAACTTTTGTCAAATCATATTACAATTTTACATTTAAACCTATTTATAATTTGTTTTGCTTCTACCACTATATCATGCTACATCATTTGGAGATGGTGTACCATATTCAACATCATGAGCATGTAATGAATAAAGAATATAAGTAATTAAATAATTTTAAAATAGCAATACAATAAGTTTAAGTAATTTTCTTGTGAAAATTATACCTCATTACCAGATGGGTGTACCAAACCAACAACCATTTCAGCGAGAGGTTCTAGAACATATTCTTTAGGAGCATGTATGCAATCAATGTTTACATTTGGTTCTTGATAGTTGAAAGCTCACTATCAAGAAAGATACATTTGCATAAGTGTATCTTTCTTAAATTATCATTTGGCCAAAGTTCCCACCTTATACCCATTTCTTTAAGAACCTTTCGAGCTTTTAGATTTTCTTTTGATTTCGTAAGATCTTTAAGCAAAGTGTATATAAACCATTGTCACAAATGTTGTCCTCAATAAGCATGACATCTAGACAATGGTGCAACAAGTTGTTCCCAATAAGGAAAGTAAAAAATATACTTATCTTTCTCCATTATTCTACTCCAACAACTTCATCATTGTTTCCTCAACCTCTCTTATTTGTATTATATATTTCTAATGGATTTCCAAATGTAATTGTGACAACAAAAATCGCAACAGGATGACGAGCTAAAAATAAAATTTGAAAAACCAGACTTTGGAGTTGCCATCATAGTTTATTCTAGAAAACTATGAAAAAACCGAAAAGATAAGACAAGCTTTGCAAAAACTGGATTTTGGGTCCGAGAGTTGGTTACGCGTAGAGAAAGTGTTAGCACCCTACAACATCTATCCTAAGTTGGTACCTTTTATTAAATATTCAAAAATATATGTGGTTTTCAAAGTATTTAATTTTCTCCAAAAATAAGATAACATTCTTAAAGCAGAAATTATTTTTATTTTTATTTGGACTTAACAAGGATGTACCTCATTCCTATGTATTTTGTTTCAATGGAAAGTCAGGGACCTGGTATTTCTAAATGGAAACCTATTTAGAAAACTGTTTGGGGCACATTTTGATTATTTTGAAAATAAACTCGACAAGGATTGACCTTATTCCTATGTATCTCCATTCACAATAAAAAATCAAGGATCACATAGTTCTGAACGAAAACCTTTTGAAACATGTTCATTTTTTTTATATTTTTTGGTATTTTTTGAATTAATTGAAAACAAACACAAAGAGAAATGAGGAAATATTTTTTTTATGATTTTTAGATTAAGATATTTGTGAATAATAGAATAATCCCTACAAGAAAAAGGCAAAAGTTAGGTGTAAAACGAAAGTGCGTACAATATTAAAATAAAATATAATAAAAGTCGGGAATGTATAAATCAAAGAAAAATATCTGACAAACCTTCCAAACTTTTCAATTCCTTTTCTTTTTTATTAATCTCTCTTTAATTCCCAACCTTACAACTACCTTTTATAAGGTTATTGTTTTTCTCCCAAAATAGGTAAAAAAATGAGGTATGTTTGTGGAGTGGTAATTGGAGATATAGATAGAAGTGTAGAGAATTATTTTTTCGATCCTCTTTCATGTGACAGATTGTATATTTATATACACAATATAATACCAATGTAATCCTGGCCTTAATTATAATACACAATATAGGAAGGGATTAATCATGATAGCAGCACATTGCAGGATCAAAATCAAACATAATATCAAGGATTTTGATTTTAATTATTATCAAGAATATTGCTTCTAATTATTAGAGTCAAATGAATACTTTCTCTAATTGAAAAAACTGATGCAACACATCATAAAAATCAAATCATAGCAAAATATTAGGATATTATTCTAATTATTATCAGAAATATTGCTTCTAATTATTAAAATCATACATTTCTCTAAAAACAATATATTTTCTAATAGCCACGTCACATGAAGAGTATTGTGATGAGTGTAAATAACAAAGATTGGGGAAAGATATATATATATATATATATATATATATATATATATATATATATATATATATATTTATTTTTTTATATATATATATATAAATCTTTTTTCTATATATATATATATATATATATATATATATATATATATATATATATATATATATATAAAAGTCAGACCT
>Ga0099822_1011828_pt1 | contig 10567 bp, 8 predicted proteins | sample CowpeawhiteBW_FD_76839 | JGI IMG/M metagenome (GOLD analysis project Ga0099822, IMG submission 76839) | Root nodule microbial communities of legume samples collected from California USA - Cow pea white BW | ecosystem: Host-associated > Plants > Roots > Nodule | place: USA: California | collected... | reverse complement strand
GGGCAAGCAGAGATCTCTAACAGGGAGATTAAAAAGATACTAGAGAAAGTAGTGAAGCCTAGTCGAAAGGATTGGGCCACAAGATTGGATGATGCACTTTAGGCACATAGGACAGCCTACAAAGCACCTATAAGTATGTCACATTTTAGGGTGGTTTTTGGAAAGGCTTGTCATCTACCTATGGATATTGAACATCAGGCCTATTGGGCAATGAAAGCCTGCAACATGGACTTGGAAGAAGTAGGGAAAGAGCGGAAACTTCAGTTGAAAGAACTAGAGGAGATTAGGCTTGCAGCCTATGAAAACTCAAAGTTCTACAAGGAAAAGACCAAACAATTCCATGACCAAAAGCTTGCTGTGAAGTGTGGGGAGAAAATTTATTTTCTCCCTTTTCTTATTTTGTTTATTTTTCTTTTCTAATTTTGTTTTCTATTTGTTTTCTTTAAAAAAAATTCATACTTTCGATAAAACATGTTGACATTGGATTTATGGATTTGATTCACTAATTGGAACGATCATAATTCTGGGAAAATAAGAATCATGTGCTATGAGTGGATTGTTTTTGTGATTTAATAATTGAGTTGATTCGAGAGTTTCTGGAATAAATCTTTTGTGAAAGATTTTTGACCTTGTGAGTTTTGAGCTTTACGGTAAAGGATAGACTGCCATGTGTCACTCCTATTTTTCTTTTGTGACTTGCTCATGTTTTGTTTATATTCAAATGCTTAGCTTGATTCTTTTGTTTTGTATCTTAGGTGAATATGCATGATTTGATATGACTGAGACATTTCTTGTTTTTAGCTACTTGGCCAAATATGCTAACCATGACATTGATCCATTGGTAGACCCTTTGAGCTTTAAACCTATTTTTCTTGTTTCGAGCATAATGCTAAACCTTAAAAAGAAAAAGACCATGTTTTTCCTTACCTTAAGAAGAAAGAAGGAGCTAGTGGATTATGTTAAGATTAGTTGAGAAATAAAGTGTGGATGAGTATTTCACCTACAAAATTATAAAAATGGCAAAAGGAAAAATGTTGATGACAAAGTGTTGAAATGAAAAATGATTGCTTTTTCAAAAAGAGCAACAAAGGATAAAAGAGAAGAAAAAAAGACAAAAGGGATTGTTTTTGAAATTATGCTCTATAATTCTTTCTACCTTACTATTTCAAAAACACAAAAATCCTAAAATGTTTTCCTACCTTTGCCTTGGCCCCATTATAACCTATGAAAAGTCTTCATGATCTTTGAATGCATGTTTTCTGAAAGCTGTAAATATTAGAGTCGTGTTAAGCATTGAGAGTGTTTACTTGCATGGGTATGTTGAGTGCAAACACAAGCCAAAACACTTAAGCGAATTTCAGTGAAAAAATATACATTTAACTTGAGTGTTTCTCTTTCATATTTGATTATCTTGTAAACTAAGAAGATTAACTCGTGTGAAAAATAGAATCTTTCCGTTTGTATGTGCATGACAACAAGATTTCTAGAAGATTGATTTGTTTCCATTTGTATTCATTCCTTTCATCTAGTGAAGATATGAAATAAAATACTTCAGAATCAAGTTTTGAAATTGTTTAATTTTGCCCAACAGCGCAAAAGGATAAGTGTGGGTGTGTGATGAGTTCAAATTTTTGCCCTTATTTAATATTTAAATTTGGGGTTTTAATAGAATTTTTTTGTTTGAGGATTGATTTAATTAGGATTTGTGATTATTGGATTTATTGAGTACGTAAGGTAAAAATGGCGTAAAAATTGATTTTAGTTGCATAAAATATTATTGGATATTCTAACGTTTGTTAATGCAGCTAAAGTTAAAATTGGGTCATTAAAAGTGTGGATTGGAAATATTCAAAGTTACAAAATAAGTCCAAAATCAGCAAATTCTGAAAAGAAATAGTCAAGAGTTAAATGCACCCCCAGTTTTTATTTACACACTCCTCCTGTAAGTGGACCAAAAAAACATGTTCTGCACCCCAATTTTTACTAAGTTGCATCGCTCTTATCACTTAAACTCCATTCAACCAAATCATGCCATGTGGCAATCCCCACCTTTCAAATTAGGCCAACCATATGCTGACATATGTCATTATCCTTGCAAACACATATGAACCAATTAAACACTACCACGTCATCATCTTCTTCCATCTCACAAATGGAACCCTAACACTAATTTTTCTCCTCTTCCACCATCCCCATGTCGGTAGCCACCGCCCTTCCATCGTCAACTTGCCTAAACAGCCATGAAAACCACTCACCACATCAGAGCAACCATTGCAGCACCGTAACTTCCTCTTTCTCTTCACGAATTGTGCGAATCAGCTGCACCAGTCACAGACGTGCCATCATTTTAGCGCACTGTCACCACCGTTTCTTTTCGCCACCATGACGCATTTGCAATGCATCTCACCACTGCACTGCAACAATAACGGAAATATCTTCATCCTGCAACCAAGGCAGTAGTCGCAGCAGCACCACACGAACCTGCAACACTTCAACCGCAACAGCTGAAGCAAATTGGTGCCTCCATTACAGTAGTTGCACCGCACCAATGTAGCTACCATTGATTCCTGCGATTCGTTCACTCACCTCGTCGGAGAAGAAAACGTGAAGCTTCAAGTAGGTCACGTCCCATGGCAGCCACCACGACGCAACAACATCTCCATCACACTTACACCATTGCAACCTCACTCATTCCTCCATTGCAGAAACCCTAATTCTGGAGAGAGAGTCTCTACGCCACGTGTCAACATCTGTAGGGCAGTCAACTGGTCAAATATGGTCAAATGGTCAAAGTAGAAGTCAACTCTGGTCACATTCTGATCAAAACTGCAAAAATGGTCAAATAAGAGGTGCAGAATTGGAAATTGAACAAAAATTAAGTTGCTAACTAATTAAATAAAGATAAAATATTTGAGCAACTGAACAGATAAAGTCCAAGTCCAATTGAAGCTTATATAAAGATGCCTAAGGGAGCAGAAGGAGGACATTTAGCAACTCTCTAGTTTTGGCAGATACCGTCATCCACCACATATCTCTTTCTTCCTTTCCTTTCATTTTCTTTCCTTCATCATATTATCATGTATTTCATCCAAGCCATGGAAGGTAAGCTTTTAGGGTTGATTCCACTGTAATTTCTTAACTGGATTCTGAGGTTAGATGAATTAATGTATTTGTTCTTTTGATTTTTGTTCAGATTTATATTTCATCTATGTCTTTTATCTCTGAATCACGTGAAAAGTAATGGTTTACATCATAGCTAAATAGTTATATGTTTTAATCTACATGCACGTTAATCACATGAGTTAAGGGTTTTTAACTTTAATTGAGAATTTACTTTGATTAAATTTAGAAATTTTCATGTTATTAAATGAGGCGTTGCTAATAATTGAGAATGTACTTTGATTAGAGGTAAAAACTTTAATTAGAATTAATCAAGAATTTACTTTGATTAATTATCTTTTTGCTTGATTTTAGAGATAAAAGAATAGACATGATTAGGCATAGTAGTATTTAATTGAGAATGTACTTTGATTGAATCTACTATGACTAATCTACAAAGTTCTCACTTTTAATTGAGAATTTACTTTGGTTAATAGTAAGAACGCCAACAAATTAATTAAGAATTTACTTTAATTAATTTGAAATCAACAATTTAACAATAATCTCTAGATAACCGATGAAGAATCCTGTTTTGAAAAAGTAGTGGAATTGACCTATTTACTATTACTGTGTTTACAATCTTTTATTTGTGTGACAATCATTCTTTGCATATCAAAATCCCATATTTTTATAGTTACTAGTTTTAATTGCATTTTTATAAGAGTCAAATATTTTAAATCAATTCCGTATTCATTGAGAGACGACTCAGGGTTATCTTAACCCTATCTAGTTTGTTCACTACTAACTTAGCAATACTGAAGTTGCTATAGTTAAATAGTGGTAATTTGATCGTTTAACGACAACATTATCAATAACACATAATCATATTTGTTGCAACCCTCCTCATTCGAGTATTTTGGATGTGTTCACATCATGAAAGAAAAAATATGGATAAGTTTTTCATCTTATAAGTTAGTTTATTCATGCATTTTAGTTGAGTTTTAATTGAACCAAATTTTGCACATGCATGTTTCATTTGTTTATAGATCCACTCATCTAAGTTCATCTTCATTCTAGTTTAGACTAAATTCATCATCCCATTAGAATCCATTTCATCAAGCATTTTGCATCAACATTACATATCATAGTTTATCTTCATTCATGCATTTAGTTTAGTTTTAAGTGAATAAAATCTGCAGCTTTTTTCTTAATTTACTTTAATTGAATTTTCCTCCTTTGTTTTCTGTATAGCGAGATTAAATTATGCAAGCTATACTTGATACACACCATTTCCTTGGATTCAATCCTGAGTTAATTTCCCTATACTTCATTAAGGGGATTATTTGGATTTATTTTAACTCTAAACGCAACTGAAAAATTCAAGGTAACAGTTGGTTTAGGAAATATTAGCACACTTGCTTGTAAAAAGTGTTCTTTCAATTTCTTTCTTTGTAACTTAGCCTAATTAGGTGTCTTGGAGGAACCTTTGGTGTTGAATCACATCTCCTAATTAGAACCTTATACTCTATAGTGAATTGGTGAGAGTTTTGAAGGTTCTAAGTTCCTTCTAACCTTACCATTAGGTCACAGATTAGATTTATTGCTTTCTTTAATTTTCTGTTTTAAGTGTTATATTTTTTTGTGTTATTTATTTCTTTTGCTACATCTTCTAAGTTTAAAGGCACATCCTTTTTGTGAAAGTAGCAAACTAATTAGAAAGGTAAGCTTTGGCTAAGTAAGACTTGGTACTTAAGTAGTCCATTGTGACTCAACTCTCTTACCTAGGATCACTATCAACAACCTTCTCACATTAAGAGGCAAAGAAAGGAACATACCCCTAAAGAAGTCAATGTAGACTTGCCTCACTTCTATGGTAGGGATAAAGTTGAGGCCTATTTGGATTAGGAAATGAAGGTGGAGCAATTATTTGCTTATCACCAAATCAGTGAAGCAAGGAAGGTGCCTCTGGCTGCCCTAAGCTTTCAACGGCAATGCCATGTATTGGTGGACCTCCTTGGTCCAAGATAAGGTGCGCCATAATGATTCTGCATTAAGTATTGGAATGATTTGAAATCTCCCCTTAGGAGGAGACATATTTTCTCCTATTATAAAAGGGAACTCATGGACAAACTTTAAAGACTTCAATAGAGGTCTATGATTGTGGAAGAACATAGGCAAAAAATGGAGTTGTTCATGATGAGGGTATGGATAGTTGAAGAGGAAGATATTACTCTATGTAGGTTCTTGAGTGGGTTGAACCTTGACATAAGAGACAAAGTGGAACTACTACCTTATAGAGATTTGAATGATTTAGTTCAAATGTGTATAAAGGTAAAGCAACAACTTCTGAGGAAATCATCTTCTAAAAGAGAACTAGCTTCCTCTAACTCTTATACAAAAAGGGATTCACAAAAAAGATAAGGATGAACCCTCTTGGTAACCGGGCAGGTTTCGGAGGAGTTCCAGGCCAAAGACCCCTTCCTTACTAGACATTTGGACTTTGTACGCATTCTAGTGTCTTCTTTCACCACGTTCAAGCTCGTTCAAGTTCTGAGGGATCAAAATTGTTGAGTTGACCACCTCTTAAAGCTCGCTAGCTGCTCAAAACCCGGACAACATAGGCCAGTCATTAGGAACACCTTGGTTGCACCCAAAGTGGTTGTGGGTGATCTGTAGGAAGCTCAGGTGTGTTATGTCCGGAATGAGTCTTTACCCTCTGAGCTCAATGACAAAAAAGGTCATTTTTTTAAAAAAAAACAAAGAAATTATTTCATTGTAACCTTAGAATCCATAATGAAATTACAATGGAACCAACCTGAAAAGTTTAGCACTCCATGCAATGTAAAAGTCAAATAAAAATAGAAGAAGAATAAAGGGAGAGAAAGGAAACAAAATAAGGCCCCCTAAAGGTTCCTAAACTCCGAAGTCCCAAGCTTGTCTGTTTGCTTTCCCTTGGTCTCTTTATATAGGCCTTGATTGGACTTAAATCTTATATTTTCGATTGCTGAAATCTTTTATCTTTTGATATAATATCTCTCAAATAATTAACAGATTTTCTCAGTTTCTAAAATATTTGGAAGATTTCCCTTGTTGATAATTTGAGATATATCAAAGATAATTAACAAAAAATCTTTAAGTAATTATTCAGCAACTTAATTGCTGTCCAATTTCAAATTATGCCCCTCTTATAATCATCTCCAATTATCTTCTACATAATTCAATATCTTCAAGATATATTTGTTTTTTGTGGAGATCTAAAAAGATTGAAGAAGATCTTGCCATGTTTAAAAAGATTTGGTAGTTATTATCTTTTGATATTTTATGATATAATTAAATAAGATAAGTATTTAAAAATATCAAATAAAATATTGATGAGTTATATTTATGCCCTCATTTAATGTTTAATTATGAGTATTTAATTGAATTTGTGTGCTTAAAGAATAATTTAATTGACAGTTCTAATAATTATGCTATTTGAATTTGTGTGATAAAAATGTCTTAAAAAGTGATTTTTAGTTGGATAAATTATTTCTTCGATATTTTAACGTTTATTGATGCAACTGAAGTTAAGATTAAGCTCATTTAAGGTGGAAAATAAAATGATTGAAGTTACAAAACACCTTTAAATAAGGATAAAATCAACAAGTTTTGAAAAAAATCACTTTTGTACCCCATACATTACTTATATACTTCTCTCTTTCTTAATAGGCCTCACAAAACCTACTTCTACACCCCTGTCTTTATCTATTTTCACCCCCTCTTTCCACTCAAAAACTACCATGTTGTGATATTTTGAACAATTTTTATATATAAAATATGAATTTTTAAATTGTAAATAGTAAAAGATAGTAAAAAGAATTACAAAAGGATGGAATTTTTAAAATTTTAGAACACCAATTCCCTTTGAGTATTTGCTAACAAGTTTCTTTTTAAATTTTGAGCAATTTTTACATATAAAATATGAATTATTTAAATTGTAAATAGTAAAGCCATCACTGTGAGCCATTCAATGCACCTTAATGAGTTCATATTTTTGCCCTCATTTAATCTTTAATTCTGGATTTTTTATTGAATTTTGTTCTAAATAGATTAATTTAATTAGGATTTCTTATAATTGGGTTCATTGAGCATGAGATACAAAAACATGTTGCAAATAGCTTTTTAATTGCATAATAAATGTTTTTGGGATATTTTGAGGTGTGTTAGTGCAGCTGTAACTAAGTTGAGCTCATGGTGGTGTGGAAATAAATTGATTAAAACTTCATGACACCTTAAAGATAAATCCAAGAATAGGAAATTATCAAATTCACAAAAATCCACCCTTAGGGGGGCCTAATTTCTTCTCTCTCCACTTTCTTCTTATATTTTTATTTTATGTTTGCATTCCATGGAGTGCTAAACTTTTTGAGTTGACTCCATTGTACTTTCATTATGGATTATGAGGTTAGAATGAAATAATTTCTTTGTTCATTTTATTATTGTTGAGGTTTTAATTTATTTATGTTTTTTATCTTTGAATCACGTAAAAAGTAATGATTTTAAATTTATATGCATTTTGATCATATGAATCCAAGGGTTTTTAAATTTAATTGAGACTTTATTTTGATTTTATTTAGAAACTTTCATGTGATTGAATAAGTTTTTACCAATAATTTTGTTTAAAGGTATTTACTCTAACTAAAATTAATCGAGACTTTACTTTGATTAATTAAGCTTTTTATTTGGTGAGGAGATAAAAGAATATACATGATTAGGCATAGTAAAATTTGATTGAGATTGTACTATGGTTGAATTTACTATTGATAATCTAAAAGTTCTCACTTTAATTGAGACTATACTTTGGTTAAAAGTGAGAACGCCAACAAATTAATTGAGACTTTACATTGATTAATTTGCAAATCTACAACAATAATTAATTGAGCAATAATATTTAGATAACCAATGATGAATCTATTTTGAAAAAGCAGTGAAATCAATCTATTTTCTTTACTATTGTTTTTTATCTCTATTTCTTTCTTATTTATCTTAATCCTCCTATATTTTTATTATTTTATTTGACTAACTCTTTTGTATAGTTTTTATAAGAACTAATTTGTTAAAAAGTAATTTCGTATTAGTTGGGAGACGACTTAGGGTTAACTTTACCCTTTCTATTTCCTTAACTACTATTTTAGCAATACTGAAGTTGCTATAGTTTAGTAGTATTAATTTGACTGCGTCAACGACAACGTTATCACACTACACTTGTATCGACGTAACAACTTGCCACGACCTTCCTCCTGCACATGGGATGTGCGACCTTCACCTGGAAAACACAAGCCATTGATGACACAACAACTCTGTCACGTCGATGGGCAACGTAGTTATTCAACCACCAATGTGTCTTTTCCTTCACCATAGAACCTGCGTGAATCTAGCACAACCTCCACCATTACACGAGAGAAGAAGAATGTCTAATGTCGGTGCAGCGACATCGTCCACATTCACGATGCAGCACCAGTACCACCATCTTCGCACTGCAACAACAGAAAAATGCGACCTCCTTACACTACCTAATGAGGCATCTCCGTCGTGAAATTTGCCTGAATCATCGTGTTTAAGGACGCAAATCCTCACGAAGCTTCCAAGCGTCAATTGGTTCGGTGGAAATCGACCAAACCTCATTCCAACGGAGGGAAACTACGACAATGAAGCGGAATATGAGAAATTGCTCTCGCACGAGCTCCAGTGGGGAGCTCTCACTCGAACTCTCACTATTTCGGTACCTAGGAGGAGAAATCCTCAACTAGGAAGGTGAGCTTTGAAAAATAAGGTTAAACCTCTCAGATTAATCAAAGCTCCTTTTACAAAGAGATGGGCATGCCTTTTATAGATGGAGAAAGGCGGCCTAAAACTTAAACAGAAAAGAAGGAGTGGGAATTCATCTAACATGATCCTAACGGCAAGGTTAACACCCTAGGTACTAAGGGATGGAAAGCTTGAAGGTGACTGAAACCCTAGCTGAGCGTTCTCAAAACATGTGGAAGAAGAGAGATTTTGGAACCCTCGAGGAAATGAGAAACATGAGTCACGAACCCTTTGTAAAAATAAACTCGTGCTTAGATGAAAATGGGCTGCTTCAAATGAAGGCCCAATAAGTGTCATGGGTAGAAGGAAGAAGAAATGTAGTTGGATGATGTAAACCTGTGTACAAGAAGAACTGGGCCCCTCCCTTGCAGATTCTGAAGCCCAAAATGATGCCTCTACGCGTGACAGAGAAATGTAGGGTTAATGATACATATGTCACTGGAAAAATGGTTGCATTTAATAAAAGCCCAATTAGAACAAACATTTATTTAATAAAAATAAAACAAAAAATATAATAGAAAATAGGCCTAACCAATGGCCCAAGCTATAAGCCTTATTGGGATCACATCACTACCATCCACCAGTGTTGCACCACTCACACTAGAGAAACTGCATTCGCAGTAGCCACCACAATCGTTGCGAGCCACCAACATACGTGATCCACGCCACTTGCGGTAGTTCGATCAGTCCTCCATGAAAGCTCACGCAAAGCTTCATTCACGCATCCATGGCAATGCCTACACTTGTACCTTCGAGCCACCATGATGCCGAAGATAGCCACACATCTACACCGCACCGAAAACTTGCAACTGTTATTATACCTCCGAGCAACCAAAGGAGGAAGAAACCCTAAGTGAGGAGAGAAAATTGGCCTGATGTGAGAGAAGAAGGAGATGCCACATGTTAGTCTGCCATTGCATAGTCAAAATGGTCAAAGTTGGTCAAATAGTCAACTCTGGACAAATTCTAGTAGAAGTTGGTGAAGATTGGTCAAATGGTCAAACAAAAGAGGTTTAACTGCAAATATTGATATTTTTGGATGTCTATGCACATTTGGACTATCAGATCTCAAAAGAGCTTATTTGGAAAATTAATACACATATTAGTGGGGGATAATTTATCATATATCTTTAAGTAATTAATTAATTTAATTATATTGGATATTGATATTATCAACCAACTATATTTGTTAAATAGTTTATATCTCTCCAAATATTTTTGAATATTTATCTTTATCTCTATCTTAAAATATATTTAAGAGATTTTAGCAGTAGAAAAGCCCACTTCAAGTCCTATATACAAAAAGTACAAGCTCGACACTTCGGAGTTTAGGAACCCTTAGGGGGGCCTAATTCTGTTCTCCATCTCTCTCTTTTTCTATTTTTATTTTACTTTTGCATTCCATGGAGGGTTAATCTTCAAGGGTTAGTTCTACTGTAATTTCTTAACTGGATTCTGAGGTTTGAATAAATTTGTTTGTTCTTTTGATTCTTGTTGTGATTTATTTTCATCTATGTCTTTTGGTTCTTAATTTAGTAAAAGTAATGATTTTTACATTGTAGCAAGTTAGCACGGTGTTAAATCTACATAACATAACAATCATATGAGTCCAAGGGTTTTT